>ERZ808026.226-NODE-226-length-11931-cov-3.647208_pt1 | contig 11931 bp, 9 predicted proteins | sample MGYA00380182_ERZ808026 | MGnify/ENA primary metagenome ERZ808026 (study PRJEB31490, sample SAMN06133376) | cow dung metagenome | isolation source: H9 | host: cow | place: China: Chengdu | collected 2015-05 ... | reverse complement strand
CTTGCATTATGCTTTTCCATAAAATCAGACATATCTATACGGATAAGCTGATCTTCTGAACCAAAAAGAAATTTTGCAAGCCCTTTTGCCAGCTGAGTTTTACCAACGCCTGTAGGACCAAGAAAAATAAAAGATCCGATTGGTCGTTTTGGAGAAGATATTCCCGCCCGGCTTCTGCGGATTGCACCAGACATAAGCTTAACTGCTTCATTCTGACCAATAACAGTTTTATGCATTTCGTCTTCCATGTGAACAAGACGAGCAGTTTCTGAAGAATCAAGCTGATCTACAGGAATTCCTGTAATAGAACAAATTATCTGGCAAATATCTTTTGCCGTAACATGAAGTTTGGTTTCACTTCCATTTTCATTCCAATTTTTTTCAAGCTGCTCAAACTTACGTTTCAAATCAACAACTTTATCACGAATTAAAGCAGCATTTTCATATTCCTGTCGCGCTACAAGCTGTTTTTTTTCTTCTACAAGTTTTGAAATTTGATTTTCAAGTTCTAATAAATCATGAGGTTTATTTTCTTCAAGAATTTTCTTCTGAGTACCAGCCTCATCAAGAATATCAATGGCCTTATCAGGAAGACTTCTATCAGAAATATAACGCCGCGACAATCGTACAATTACAGGAATTACATCATCATCGTAAACGATTCCATGATATTTTTCATACTGCCCTTTTATTCCATTCAAAATTTCAATAGTTTCTTCATCAGAAGGTTCTTCTACCATAATTTTTTGAAAACGTCGTTCCAGAGCAGAATCTTTTTCTATATAACGGCTATATTCTTTTGTTGTTGTGGCACCGACAATCTGAATTTCTCCACGACTTAAAGCCGGTTTTAACATATTTGACGCATCCATCTGACCTTCTGGCCCGCCAGCGCCAATAATTGTATGAAGTTCATCAATGAAAAGAATGATATTACCATCTTCATGTACTTCTTTCATCATTTTTTTCATACGCTCTTCAAATTCACCACGATACTTTGTACCTGCAATCATTGCTGCAAGATCAAGAGTAAGAACTCGTTTTCTTAAAAGACTTACAGGAACATTACCTTTGGCAATATACCAGGCAAGACCTTCTACAATGGCTGTTTTTCCAACTCCAGGATCTCCAACAAGAACAGGATTATTTTTTGTACGACGGCACAATACCTGAATTACTCGTTTAATCTCTTTTTCCCGGCCAACAACAGGATCAATCTTGTTTTCTCTAGCTAAATTTGTAATATCCCGTGTAAATTCTGCAAGGAACTGTTCATCCTGTTTTTTATTTTTCTTTTGATGAATTTCTGAGTTTTCAGAAGATTTATTTTCTATTGGAGAATTCAAAAAACTTGCAAATTCCGAAAGCGCATTTTTTCCAAAAATATCCTCAATTGCTGTTGCAGCCATATCTTTAGAAACTTTTTCTAGAAAAGAAGAATCTGATATTTTTTGAACATTTTTTACCATTTCACGAACAGCAGCAATAGAAATCGATGCAGATTCAAAATAACCTGCAGTCATACTGTTTGATTCACGAATTGCAGCAAGAATAAGATGTTCTGTGCCGATATAAGGATTCATAAGAGCAGAAGACTCTATTTCTGCAATATCAAGCATGGTTTTTACTCGTCGGCTAGCAGGAATTTCATCCGCGTCTAATGTAATATGATCAGAAAGTTTATTTATACAATCTTCAAGAGCTATCTGGAAAGTTAGAACATTCAATCTTAATTTTTTTAATGTTTCAAAACCTAAACCTTCGCCATTTTTTATCATTGCCAGAAGAATATGTTCTGGCAGAACTTCACTACAAAAAGTTTTTCTAGCTTCATCCTGGCTTAATGCATATACAAGTCTTGATGCCCGTGTTGAAAGTTTTTTCATAATTTCTCCAGAGAGATTTTTTCAAAGGCTTCCTGAAGAATTAAACTGCGAATTCTGTCAATTCTTGCTCTCTGATCATCAAGAATATCTTCCTCAAAGGAAAAGTTTCCGCTTTCCAGCAGATAAGCAAGATGTCCAGGCTGAATTCTATAAAGAAGCCCATTCAACATGCTGTCCTCAATTCCTGTTAGAAAACCCATTCTAAGACCAGTTTTTAAATCTGAAATAATATCAACAGCTTCTCGTAAAGAAACAAGAAGACTGAATCTGGCAATAGAATAAGCCCGTATTACGGAATTTCGAATAACTGTCCTTTTATTATCGGCATATTCTCTTGAAATCTTGCGTTCAGTTTCAGCAATTTGTCTGCAAGTTGATTCAAAAACAGCAATTTGATCCAATTCGCTTCCATTTGAAGCTGATACAGTTTCAAGAATGAAAAAGTTTCCAGCTACGCTTCCTTGAGAAAGAAGTGGAAAAGCTGGAATTAAAGCCAGACCGTTTTCTTTTGCGATTTCTGTAATTAAATTCAATTTTCCAAAACGAACAGAAGCCGGAATATGTATTCGCGAAGAGATTTTCATTCCGCTTCCACAATCTGCTAATCGTGCAGTAAGATAACCAAAATCATAAGAAGCTGCAAACTGCAAAGTATTTTGCAACCCCGCGTCTATTTTGTAACATTCGTCAAAGCATTTTCTACAGGAAAGTCCAGCCTGAAAACAGGAAATTTTTACATGATCACCATTATTTATGACTGTGCTGCAGCACCCGTCAAGTGTCATTACAACACCTGTCTCAGGAAGTAATTCTGTATCTCCCTGTTTTTTGATTTTATCTAGAACACCTCGTTCCTCAAGTATTGAACGACCAGCAGAATCCAGTGAAGATGTTTCAATAGCATGAAATCTTAATGCTGATTCATTATTTTGAAGTTGTGCAAAAGAGTCAAAAATCAACGACTGAACTCTAAAATAATCATCGCCTTTAAAACATTCAGGAAAAGGAAAATTTGCCAGATTTCTTGCAAAACGAATGCGAGTTGAAACGATAATATCTGTTTCTGCACCATTACATGCATACCAGGGTAAGCCAGTCTGATTATCATTCATTGTCATCACCTGCCTGAAATCCGTCTGATACACTACCCCGTTCAAGAGCTTTTAAAAAATCTCTATACACAGCAGCTTTTTCGTAATTTTCATTTTTTACAGCTTCATCAAGTTTTGCCTGCAAATCAGCTCTGTCTGTAAGAGAATTTCTGAAAGATGCTAGTCTTTTTGGCATGGAACCAGTATAAACACCGGAAATACCATGCTCCTGCAATGCTTTTTGAATGTCACTTTTAAAAATCTCATAACATTCAGGACAACCAGCTGTACAGTATTTCAAGATTGAATAAAGACTTTTTCCACAAATCGGGCATAATTTCTTTGAATTGGAATCTCTAAGTTCTTCTTTTTCTTCAATTTCTTTAAAAACAGCTGCAAGATTTTCAGAATTTGGAGCAGAAACAGGTGCTTGAATTCCTCTTGCCATTGCACATTGAGTACATAAGTTAATTTTTCTTTTTCCATTTTTTCCTATAGCTTCAAGGAAAATAACAGCTTCATTTTCTTTACACAAATCACAGACCATTAAGCCTTCCTGAATGTTTCCAATGGACGTTCTTTACCAGCTTTTATGGCAGGAATCACGGAAACTACAAAAGATAATAGAATAACAGAACTTGATATTAAAAAAAGTTCTCCAAATGGAATTGAAACAGGAATTTCTGTCAGATAATACGCAGGATTCAGCAAGTGCATTGCCTGATAATTACTTGCACTATTACCACCAGCGATATAAATTACTTTCGAAAAAACATTTACAAGATTTTCAAGAAAAATAATCAGATAATTTGAATTTAATGCACATAAAACCCCTACAGGAAGTCCAATTAAAGTTCCTGTAAGACCACACGCTGTTCCTGCAATAAGAAAAGATACGGATATTCCAAGATTTGTGCCACCAATACTTTTTAAAATAGCAATTTCCTTTCGTCTTTCCATAACAAGCATTACAAGTGCAGAAGATATATTAACAGATGCAACCAAAACAATAAGAAGCATAATAAATGAAAGCATTACTTTTGTTGATGAAAAATTCTGAAATTGAGAACGGTTTAATTCATTCCACATAAAAACGGAAGCAATTCCTGCAGACTTTTCAATACATTTATGTTTTAACAATGAAAGTTCTGATTTTACACCATCAACAGTTTTAATCATCACTGAAATTGTAGAAGATTCTCGAGGTAACACCGCAAAACCTTTTTCAATTGGTATAAAAATCCACATTGAATCAAGTTCCTGGTATCCAGAAGAAACGATTGCAGCTACTTTAAAAGATGAAACTACTGGCGAAACCATACCATCACCTTTTGATTTTGTCATAATAATTCTGAAAGTATCACCAGCTTTTATATTTAAAAGCCCTGCAATTTTTTCTCCAACAACAGCACTTTTATTATTTTTTACAAATTCATCAATGGAACCATCTTTTACAACAAAAAAGTTTTTAAAATTTTCATTGCGCAAAAAAATTTCAGATTCTACGGCACGAACAACGGTTCCTGTTCTATAATTTTTTCCAGCTGCGAGACCATCACATTCAATTTGTGGAAAACAGTCTTGTATCCCAGCAATTTCTTTTAATTGATCCGAATAATGACGTAAATTTACATAATCAGACGCTTGCCTGCTAGCTTTTCGCATTACAGCCTTTAATTCACAGGATGAAAGTCCAATTATTCTTTGTGTCATTCCAGAAATCATGCCGTCAGCAAAAGACATTACAACAACAAGAGGAATTAAACTTATACCAATACAAATAATTGCACCAATAATACTGCCTCTTGCCGTTGATTTTTTGTTAGTCCGCGGAAAAATTAAATGAAATGCATATAATAAAGATGATCTGAAAGTCATTTTAATCCTCTACTTTTTCAATTTTTCCACGTTTAATTGTATATCTGACACTGCCTTTTGCTGCAAGCTTAACATCATGAGTAACAAGAATTAAAGTTTTCTTGTATTTATCAGCCATGGAAAAAAGCAAATCACTTATAAGAACTGCATTTTCAGGATCCAGATTTCCTGTAGGTTCATCTGCAAGAATTAGAGACGGATTATTTATAAGAGCTCTTGCAACAGCAACTCTTTGACGTTCACCTCCTGAAAGCTGGGAAGGCAGGTGATTCATTCTATTTTCAAGACCAACGTCGCAAAGCAATGTTTTTGCCCGTTCTACAGCTTGTTTTTTTGTATTTCCAGCCATATAGCTTGCCATATAAACATTTTCCAAAGCAGTAAAATCTTTTAAAAGATAATGAAACTGAAAAATCAAGCCAAGAAAATTCTGACGATACAAAGCCTGTTCCTGTTCATTCAGTTCAGTTACATTCCATGGACCTGCAATAACAGTTCCTGCAGTTGCCTTATCAATACTTCCAATAATATTAAGCAAAGTACTTTTTCCACTTCCACTTTCCCCAATAATAATTGTTTTGCTGCCTTCTTCAACAACAAAATCAAGATTTTTTAAAATTGAAAGTTTTTCATTTCCTGTTGTATATGTTTTTTCCAGACCTGAAATCGTAACGATATTACTCATCGTGCAAAACCTCCGCAACACTCATTTTTAATACATTATCACTTGCACGCCAGCTGGCAACTAAGGGTGCAATTATTCCAAATAAAACAATCATTAAAACTTCTTTTAAAACTATCTGAGCAGGAATTTCAGCATACAATTCATAAATCATGTTCTGCGAAATATAGTTTGCTTTGTATGGAACAAAAAGCATAAGAAAAAAATATTGCACATAAAACATCAAATCTGCAAAGAAAATAAAAATTGATTTAATATTCACACTTATTAAAATTCCTGCCAAAGCCCCGGAAAAGGCACCTGCAAAACCACTGGTAAATCCTCTCATAATAAAAATCAATCTAATTTCAGAACGAGTACCACCTAATGCAGAGAGAATTGAAATATCCTGACTTCTTTCAAAAACAAGTCGTCTCATACCGTTATAAATATTAATTCCAACAACAACAAATATTATACAGACAAGAAGCATCAAGATGTTTTTTTCAACTCTTAAAGTTCCAAAAAATGACCTGTTGTATTCTCGCCAGGACAGAACATTTATTTCAGGAAACAGATTTTTCATCTGTCCCATAACAATTATGTCATCATCATAATCTGTAAGTTTAATTCCATATATTTTTACTGCATCACTTCCAAAATTCTTTTCTGCAGCTTCAATGTTTATAAACGCATAACCGGCATTTATATCATAAAAAGTACTCGAAAAAATGCCAGTAACTTTGAATTTACGATTTTGTGATATAAGAGCAACATCTTTTCCGCCACTTAGCGCAAGAAGATTTACATAATCACCAACATGAACAGACAAAGCATTCGCAATAGTTGAACCAAGGACTATAGAATCATCTTCATTCAAATCAAATTTTCCATGAACAACAGAAACTTCCTGTTTAAAGCCATTATCCCGAGCCATTATATCCTTAGAAACTCCTCTTATTATTGAAGAGGCCTGATTACCTTTTTTTCCAACCATAAGACTTTGTGATTCATAAAAAGGCAACGCACTGGCAATTTTTTTATTTTCATCGCAAAATTCAAGAAAATCAATAAAAAGTTCATCAGGTACATCTGTGGCTCTAAGATGATACGAAGAAATTTCCATAATCGGTTTTACTGATGTCTGCTGAAAACCATTCATAACACTAAGAACAGTTATTAATGTCATTACTCCAAAACTTATTCCTAAAGTTGCAAGAATAGTTGTTATAGCGGAACGTCCCGCCCTGTCAATATGAGCAAACCGATTTGAAACTTCAATTATCCACTTTATAGCTGAAAGCATATTTTTTTTATTTTGCATACTTCTTTATCCTTTTTACTTTTCCGTTAAGATAGAAAATATCTTTTATTCTGTTATAGTTCGAATAATAGCTTTCCACTACAAAACCACCGTCAAAATATGTAGATGTTATATAATCATCAGCATTCGTATATATTTTTTTCAATCGCAACTCACCATTTTCATAATAAAAATAATCAGGAGTTTTTGAATCTACTTTGTATTCATATTCTTCCCTCTTAGTTTCTTTTGAAAGAACAGCTTTTGCATTACCTGATTTATAAGTATATACGGTAGATTCTTTCATTTTTATTTTATTATCCTGATTAAAACGCCATCTGGAAATACTTTCGATGTAAGAATCTTCTTCTGAAACCTTATAATTCTTACTTTCTATTACATTTCCTTTTTCATCATAGGACATTTCATACCTATAGTCTTTTCCTGACAGCACGCTTGAAACCGGTATACTTGAATTTTCATATTTATAAAGCTGAGTAGTAAGTAATTCAGACCCTTTTATATCTGCTGCCATTTTCCAGTTTTCTTTTTTTATTATCCGCAAATCATCATCATAGTAAATACGAAACATATTTTCATCATCGCCTCTAATCAATATTTTTGATTCAGGCAAATTCTGTGTTCCGAAATATTCTTTTTCAAATGAAAAAAAAGCTATATTATATTCAGAATCCCTTATGCTTTTTTCTTTCTGAGAATAAAAATCACCGTTTTCATATAATTCCTTCTTCTGCTCTGAAGCACTATTCTGATTCCCATTCACATCGTTTTCTGCATACAGCCTTTCAAATTCACTAAGTTCGGCTGAAATTTCTGTAATAAGCTTTTCTTTTTCCGAAATAATTTCAGGTCTGACAATAACAAAACCGTCTTTATTATCAAGAAAAAAAAGATCAACCCACTTTCCAGAATCTGCTGTTGCATCATAAAAGCAATAACTATCAAAATATCCCAGATATTCCGGGTATAAATAATCAATAAGACGAATAGCTCCATGTTCAAAAGTCCAGAAAGTATTTGCAAAAAAAACAGCAGTTTTCCTTTTTATTTCAAATGGTGCTACAGGCATTAATTCAGCGTTTTTTATATTTAAAGGAATATTATATTCACTGCTTAACAAGCTATAAAAATACGCTGGAATACTTGTATTCCTATCGTCACGGGCATACAAACTAATTGAGAAAATAATTAATATCAGCAGGATGTTAGATTTTTTTTTATTCAAACTTAATAGCCCACAAATTCATTTAAATATTTTTCTGCGTCAAATTTTCTGATATCTTCATATTTTTCACCATCGCATACATACGCAATCGGAAGATTAAGTTCTTTTCCGATTGTTATTGCAACCCCACCCTTTGCAGTAGAATCATATTTTGTTAATATAAGAGCATCTAAACCAACAGCTTCATTAAAAACTTCTGCCTGTCTAAAAGCATTTTGACCAGTAGTTGCATCTATAACCAGAATTTTCTTATACATGCCATCAGAAGCTTTTTCCCTGCAAATTTTGTCGATTTTCTGAAGTTCCCTTACAAGATTTTCTTTGTTGTGCAAACGCCCTGCAGTATCGGCCAGCACAATGCCATCGCCCTGAGCTTTACAAGCTTCTGCAGCATCATAAACAACGGCTGCAGGATCACTTCCATGCTGATGACTTACTACTCTAATTCCGATTCGCTCTCCATGAGTATTCAACTGTTCAATAGCGGCAGCTCTAAATGTATCTGCACTAGCTAGAATTACATTGCTGTTTCCATTTTTTTTCAAGAAATTTCCCAATTTGGCAACACTTGTAGTTTTTCCAACTCCATTAACCCCAAGCACCATCCAGATATTAAGTCCGTTTCGTTGAGGTAAAAGCTCTGTCTCTTTTACATATTCAGACAGAATGAATTTTAATTCACGCGAAATTTCTTCATCGCTTACCAGATGCTTTTTTTTGCAGTTATCTTCAAGCAGTTCTGATATTTCAAAAGCAGTTTTTGCTCCAATATCTCCTTCAATGAGATTATCTGTAAGGTCATCAAAAAAAGATTCGTTTTTTACTCCACCTTTGAAAAGATTTTTAATTTTTTCTGCAAAAGAAATTTTACTCATTATTTTCCACCTCGATTTTCTGCTGGACGCCTTTATTTTCAAAAACTATATCAGATTCAACTTTATTATTGTTTGTATACAGCGCTTCCAGCCGTTTCTGTTCCTTTGTTCGTATCTTTGTAAGTTTTCTGTCACTTAAAGGCTTTGCTTTTGCCGGTAAAACTGTATTTGCTGATTGAAGATATCTAACAAGTTCATAAACAAACCAGGCTCCACAAGCACAAGATATTCCAATACAAACATTGGAAGCAGTCTGCCAGTTCTGGGCATCAGACAAAGATATTGAATAACCGCTCAAGTTATTATTTGCATTTATATTATAACTTTTTGAAGTTGCAAAAGAATTTCCGTAACAATAGAAAGTAGGGATAAGCGAAACTATCAGCACACTATAGCTTGTATACATCCAGCGTCTGCGCTTTTCGATGTACTTACTTCTATCAAAAGGTTTTACATTTATACTCAAATATGCGTCTTCCTGCATATACTTTTTCTGAATATAGAAATCTGCTGCCTGACCATCTACGCTTATAAAATGTCCAAGAACATGTTTTCCATCAATACTTATTTGAGCAGTATTATTTTCGTCATTCAACGTTCCGCTAAAAACACCATTTGCAAAAACATCACCTTTCCTGTTTTTTAAGAAAAGAAGATTAGTTTTGCCGTTATTAGTCTTTGTCATTTTCGCTTTTATATGAAAACGTCTGTTTCCTACAAAAGAATAACTGGTTGAAATTTCTGAATAACCAGGCGACGAAAACATTAGCCTGTGAACTCCACTTTGAGAAATCAAAACTTCCTGAAAATTTTTGTAAACAACATCATCCACAGTAATCGTTATGTTATCTGCGACTTCTGGTGGTTCGATTTCAAATTCCATTTCAATTGGCATACTGTCAGCAATTTTTGGAGTCAATAATCTGGCAAGACCAATCGACAACATTTTCAAGTCATCTATATCACCGACTTCCATCGCGGTACCTATAACCTTTGCACCAGGATAAGAGTATAAAGTTACTGAAACAGATATATAAGAACCGTATACAGTAATAACTCCTGTCAACAATCCTGATATTTTTGAAGAAACACAGCCTTTTTCAAAATTATAAGATTTATAATCGCCGTCAGCTCCACCTTCATATAATTTTGAGATATCATTCTGATAAAAAGATACATTTCGCAGCACAAGCTCTTCAGAATCTTTTCCAGGAATAAAATCCTTTAATAATTCCAACAAAGAATTTTCATCTTTGTCATTATCAACAACAGCACCTTCTTCAATAAGACGTTCACGTTCAAGATCTTCTTGTATTTGAGGAAAATATTTTTCCCTTACTTTTTTTTCCAGTTCCAGATTATCATCTATCTGCTTTTTTATATCACTTATCTTTTTTTCCTGTGTTTTAATTTTTGATTTTAATCTGAATTTAGAATAATCATTAAGTAATATTGCGTCTCTGGTTTTAATTTCTTTTGAAAGCTGCAAAAACAATGACAGTTTTTTTGTACGCAGGTCATACAATTCCCTGTCCATTACAGCTTGAGCTCTATCCGCACGAACAAGATTTTCCGCCATCTGCTCAAGAATTAGACTAGGCAAGGTTGTAGATACAGCCAGAATTGCAGGTTCAATATTATTCTGCGTAAATTTAAATTTTTCTGCAGCCAGAACCCAGTTTTCAGTCGCACAGAATGCACCTGACACACAGAAAGCAGTAAAAAGCGAGAAAATTAATTTTTTAAGAAAAAAATTACATTTCTTCGTCATCATCTCCAGAATCCATAGGAAGCCCTTTCCACTGGGCAACAAGGAATGAATCCATGAACTGATCAATATCACCGTCCATGACTGCCTGAATATTGCCAGACTCACATTTTGTTCTGTGATCTTTTACCATTGTGTAAGGCTGGAAAACATAAGAACGAATCTGATTTCCCCAGGAAATGTCTTTTTTTTCTGCGCCGAATTTTGCATTTTCCTTTTCTTTCTGCTCTCGGTAATATTCATACAGACGGGCACGGAGCATACTCATACAAGCCTGACGGTTAAAAATCTGGCTTCGTTCACTCTGACAGGCAACAACAATTCCAGTCGGCAAGTGAGTGAAACGTACGGCAGAGTCAGTTTTATTTACATGCTGACCACCTTTTCCACCGGCACGGTATGTATCTACGCGCAAATCTTCAGGTTTAATTTCAACTTCAATTGAATCATCCAGAACAGGAAAAACGTAAACACTGGCAAAAGAAGTATGTCGGCGGGCATTGGCATCAAAAGGAGAAATGCGTACCAGCCGATGAATTCCAGCTTCGCCTTTTAAATGACCGTAAACATAATCTCCGTCAATCTGCATTGTAATGGATTTGATTCCGCCTTCAGCTTCTAGAACATCCACAACTTCAATCTTAAAATCATGACGCTCTGCCCAGCGGGTGTACATTCGGCTGAGCATACGAGCCCAGTCTTCTGCTTCTGTTCCACCAGCCCCAGAATGAACTGAAAGAAACGCACTGGAATCATCAACTTCCCCAGAAAGAAGATTCAGAACGTTAAGCTCTTCAAATTTTTTCTGCCCTGCTTCCAGCATAGAGCGTACTTCGTCTTCATCAGATTTTTCACCGCTTTCTGCTGCCAGCTCATACATTGCCTCAAGGTCAGAAAATTCGCTTAAAAGCTGTTTCCATGGTTCAACACGATTCTTCAGTTTTCTTACCTGAGCCATTATTTTTTCTGCTTTTTCATGATCATCCCAAAAGCCAGGCTCTTCTGTTAAAGCCATTTTTTCATCTATCTTTTTCTGAATTGAATCAGCATCAAGACGCCCCCAAACACCCATAATGTCTTCTTTTAACTGAGCCACAGGCATCTTCAATTCTTCAAGCATTTTTATCCTCTATTTTCTATATAGTTCGAAATTCGAATTTTAATTGGTAATGCATAAAATTGATTTTTATAATCCCATTTGCATTATGAAAATACTGCCAGTC
>ERZ808026.225-NODE-225-length-11960-cov-3.255323_pt1 | contig 11960 bp, 11 predicted proteins | sample MGYA00380182_ERZ808026 | MGnify/ENA primary metagenome ERZ808026 (study PRJEB31490, sample SAMN06133376) | cow dung metagenome | isolation source: H9 | host: cow | place: China: Chengdu | collected 2015-05 ... | reverse complement strand
AAACTCCCAACTGTTCAGATATATCATTGACTCGTACAAAGCCTTTCTTCTCAAGCTGATCGAGAATATACTTGTGTCTTTCGGATAATGTCATCATAATTACCAACCTTTTGCAATGTTATCAGCTACCATACCAAGCAGACGTTCCCTTGCCTCCTCACTCGCCCAAGCCACATGCGGTGCAAGACGGAAACGTTCCGGATGCTTCGCCTTAAGGAAGCAACTGTCTGCAGGAAGCGGCTCAACGCAATAAACATCAAGTGCAGCACCGGCAATCACACCTTCATCCACAGCCTTCACCAGTGCTTCCTCCTCAACGATTCCTCCTCGTCCCATATTTACGATGAAAGCAGACGGCTTCATCATCGAAAGTTCCTTTTCACCTATCAGTCCGTTGGTCTTGTCATTCAAAGGCGCATGTATGGAAACGATGTCCGACTCTGCCAGAAGCTGCTCCAGAGGAAGACTTGGATAGTCCTTGCAATGCGAGGTTCCTGAAGTTGAGTAATAGCACACCTTCATACCGAACGCCTGTGCCACCTTGGCAACTCCCTGGCCGATGTTTCCCATACCGATGATACCGATAGTCTTGCCTACAAGTTCGCACCAGGTCACGCTTACATCCGTAAACATACCCGACACAGAATAACGTCCATCTTTTACAACCGCATCGTAATATGGAGCATGTCCAACCAATGAAAGAATGTGCATGAATGTAGCCTGAACCACAGTAGGGGTTGAATATCCGACTGCATTCCTTACAGGAATCCCCTTCTTACCGGCATATTCGACATCTATATTGTTGACGCCTGTAGCCGACTCGCAGATGAGTTTGAGATTCTTTGCGGCATCTATCAGTTCCGGAGTTACCTTAACCTTATTGACAATCAGAACATCACAATCCGAGACCCTCTCAAGAGCCTCTTCAGGAGTTGATCTGTCATAACATATCAGAGAGCCAAGCTGCTCCAGCGGCGCGAAGGACACATCGCCCATTGTCGCCGCATCAAGAAAAACTATCTTCATACTGCAAACTTAGCGTTTTTCGATGAAACCTCAAAACGAAAAAAGCTCAGTCGAAACTGAGCTTTCTGGTGCGCGTGATAGGAGTCGAACCTACACGCCGTGAAGCACTCGCACCTGAAACGAGCGTGTCTACCATTTCACCACACGCGCTTGATTAAGTCCGGCAAAGATATGAATATTTTTTCAAATAACAATATCAAACTCGTAAACTTCATCCCAGCCATTGACTTCAATCAGGAGCTGAGTTCTTGCATAATCAATGCCGAGAGTAATATCCTTGAGATCCGCTTCCGTCCAATCATATCCGCAGGCCCTCACATATTCTCCGATAGCAAACGTCTTCAGGACCTGCGTACCGTCATCAACTTCAAGAAGAAGAGATGAATCCAGCTGACGAGGAAGGATGACAGTATAGACCGAATCATCTGCCGGCTTAGGAGTACATCTGAAGAAACCATGCCTTGGAGCCCCAGACGCATCATAACCAGATACATTACCTTTCAGCACCATATTAAACGGGAGTCCTTCCCTATCTTCCTCAAGATAGATCTTCATCACACAATGATTCTTCCTCATCTGTACAGACTTACGGACAAGTTCACGCCCTTCGGCCTCCACAAGAGTCGAATACATATAGACAGGGGGACAATCCATACCTTCCGGGATAACGAGACCGTCCTCGCCCATCATCTCTCCATCCCCGCTGCACACATTCAGAAAAACATCTTCCCTGGGAATCAGGATAACCTCATCCGACTTGTAAGTCACAGAAGAACGGGCACCCTCATACAAAAGGCCGTCATTACCTGCAAGCAGAATATCCACAAATGCAACCTGCGTCGAATCCACGTCCGTCAGGTCAACGATAAGACGGCAAGGGCAGTCCTCCCTGTCCTCCTTGATGCAGGCCGCACAAAGCATCATGCCCAGGAACAGGGAGAAAGACCTTACTATGCACTGCCTAAATGAACTCATCGACAGCAACATTTTCAGACCAAGGCTGCACCTCCACCTTGAATACGATATCACTTTTCTCCACTGGGACATCAGGGGTTGCCGAACCTGGACGACAGACAGTCAGATTGACATTATAGCATTTGTTGGACTCCATCGAAGGAAGATCCACCGGATAATAATATACAGTCGTTCCAATGGTAGCCTCAACAACAAGATAGGTAGGATCAGTACCATCCGGACTCAACGGATTCGGGTAGCAATAAAGGAAACATCCCGGCTGCCAGCTTGTTCCATATCCGATCTTGCCTGAATCCAACGCCTGATACATCATATCACCTGCATTGGAAATGATCTGGGACATATCGGACACACCTTTGTTATACCACCTTGAAGGAGAATATGCGCCAAAGTACTGACGGTCTTCAGCTGCATTCGTAAGGAATACGGACTTGACTGTGAAATCCATCTCACGATGCTGCTCCAGCTCAAATTCATTAGTGACACTGCTCAGAACAACCTTGGAAACAAGCCTGCTTACAGGGACTGTCACGGTTCCAGTGCTCTCGATGGTCTCATCTTTAATGCCGGACATGACAAATCTGTCAAGCGCATTATCTGAGAACTTTGAGACAAGTGTCCTAAGAGATGACTCATGAGACACTGTATCGGCCAAAGGCGCATTCACCAGCGCCGCAATCCTCTTGTCACCTGTACTGCAGGTCAAAGTAAGCTGATCAGCTTCAGAATGCCCATAGGCATGTATCTGTCCGTCAACTCCAAAGACAAATATCTGAAGATCATCCACAGCATCTTCGGAAACAGAGCCAATTACCTTTGTCGTTTTCTGACAAGGCACCTTAAAATTCAGTTCAACCATCTCACCACCTCTCTGTGCGGTTCCTTCCTCCATCCTGGCGCATCCGCAAACAGCAAGAGCAGCCATCATCATTACTTTAGAATTCATCATTGTTTGGATTAATAGATTTGTATTCATTCACGACCCGGAACATCTCCGGATCAAGATTAGCACGGTATTTCAAGCTTGGATCATATGCCAGACTGAGAGAGAAATATTTCAAAGCCTCATCTATCAGTCCAAGTCTTGACAGCACCATCGCCTTCAGATAACACACTTTTGGTTGCGTATCGTCAAGACGTCCCAGCACATCCAAGGCAGAATGATTATAATCGGCGGACATAAAGGCCAAGGCCGCGTTATAATCATCATATGGTCTGAGAACAGCTACAGCTTTCTTATAGTCCAGATCCTTGAGAGCCTGTATACCAGTCATATATACAGTGTCAAGTTCCGAAGTATGAATGGTATCCTTCTGCATTCCCACTCGATGAAGATGAAAATCAAAGCGGACACTGCGAAGCTTCGGATATATCTTCTCCCTCAGGTATCTGTACTGCGGCAAGGCAGATATCGCCCTTTCGGCCTTATCCGGATCGACAGATGAGGTTTCCGCAAGACTCAGAATCTTCCTCACTGCTTTGTCCTCCATCAAAGTATCGTTACGCACAAGCCTGATCAACTGGTCCCAGTTTTCCGGAAGTTCAGAGACCTTCAGGCTGTCACGCCATGAATCATACACAAACCCGGAAATGTAGTTTCTGACAGCTTCAGACCTGGCCCTTGAGAGTCTCTTGTTGGAGGCATAGCTTCCTTCGGGAGAACAGGATGCCACAATCACGAGTGAATCCAGTTCATACTCCGTCCTTGCATAAATGTCTTCAATGCACCGTCGGACCCTCGCAAGTTCTGAAGCATTGTCCCCCAAGGTCGTGTCGACGACTGAACTCCCCACAGCAAAGTCAATCAGTGCCTTCGTATTATCGAAAACCTTTCTTTCCAGAATGATCAGGCGGTATTTCGGCCTGTCATCTACCAAGGTTGACAAGGAGCTGATATAGAAGGTTATATCCTCAGGGAAAGGCATAGGAGCCACAGATGCTCCCTCTTCAAAGAGAGCTCCTTCCAATGATACTACAGCTTTCCTGAGACCTGGTTCAGAACGGAAAGTATGGATATACCTATAGGTAAAGGTACCTTCATCTGAACGGATCACGGTATCAAGACGTATTCCCTCCCTGACCATCGGATCTTTCACAAAACGCCTGAACATCCTGTCGCTTCGTGCCTTACGTCTCTCGTTATGCCTCAACCTCAACTCATCTGTATAATGCCTCAGCGCTTCGATCTGAGTCACTCCGAAAAGGTTTGCAGCCATAGGCTCAGACACCAGGGACGAGTCAGTCTTCATCGCATATGTCTCCGGGAAATTCCTCTTCAGGAATATCTCCAGCTGATGAATCCTTATGAATTCCGTAGTGTCGGAGATTATGCTGGACAGAAACTTATGATAACGTTCATATCCCCTCATCTGCGCCGCCCTGTACTTCTGACCCGTTATATATATGGCATCCAGCGGCGTCCTCCTGTCCTTGAGGGTCATGAATGGAAATATCCTCAGCTGCCATCTGGAATCATACAGTTCCTCCGGAACTATGACATCGAACCCTATGGATACATACCCGGCACGCTCAGCTACATTCCTGAACCTGGCGACTACTCGCGAAGCATTTATGACGTCCGTCGCCACCATCTCTCCCGTTGCATCATCACGTATGGCATTCATGATCAAGGGACCATCTGACAATGTGCTCCTTATGCTGTCTATGACCGGCTCATCCTCTTCCTCAAGCGGCTTTTCATCCGCAACGGCAAGCCCCATTTCAACCTTGCCGCTGCGGATTTTCTGCACCTTACGGTAAGATGTGCATGATATAGCCGCAATCAGAAGAATCACAAGTCCTATCTTAGTCTTAAAACACATAGGCCAAAGAAATCATTATATCATCAGGAAGCAGAAATACACGAGTACCCTGATCCAGAGTCAGACCGCATGACGGGCAGGAATATGATCGATACACATCTGCACCAGACCATAGTCCAAGGCCGAATTCTATGTTAAGATGCGGCGCAAGCATATGAGTGTAGCCAGCATACAGACCCGCTCCATAACGGTCACCCTCATCCGTCCTCGAAGACAGGATGCCTCCCTGATTATACTCCTGCCATCTCATCTTTGCCGCAAACCACCAGCCTGACCATATATGCCATGGCCAGAACCTCGCACCAAGCGCATATGACTGCTGGCGAAGCTGAAACTGGCTTTGAGAACCATCCTTGCCAAAGGTAAACGGATTGTATCTGGCTCCGGCGACAAGGCTCCAATGTCTCGAAAACGCATAGGAAAAGTCTGCATTCAGCGTCCCGAGGCAGGCATAATCCAGAACATCAGTTGAGACGCTGAACTTCTGCGCATTGAGTGTAGCCGACACCAGCACTGATAGAATCAGACAGACTGCAAGACGCATTGACTTAGTTGACATACCTTCCAAAAACCTGTTCTACTGCAGTTCTCTTCTCCGGATAAGCTTCCATCAGAGCTTTCTTCAAAGCATCCTTTGAAGTCACATTCTCACCCAGTACGGAGAAGATATCAGATCTGGTGACTCCTCTTTCATCCAGATAGCGGAATATCTGAGGGTAGAACCAGTTGCCGTTGCCGAATGTCGGGATGCTGCCACCATATCGTTCCTTGTACATCATGCTCTCCAGGTAATAGGCCCAGCATTCACCGATCTCACAATAACCGGATCCTTCCGCCGTACCATCGCCGTATGTCATGCCTCCGGACTTCAGGTATGTTTCCACAATGTACTTTATATACTTGTTCCAGTAGCCGGTGCCGACCTTTGCAAAATGACTTGCATGAGCCAGTTCATGACAGGTCTCCGAGTAAATGGAACTATAATTGAGACCATCCTTCACCCCTAAGGTAATGTCAGGCATGAAATACCTGAGAATGGAAGAATAGTCTCCCAGAAATTCATCCAACAAGTTCATACCCAGCACACTGCCGTGGTGGACCATTACGGCACTGCTTGCCTTCATTGAATGAAACAGCCATATCCTGAGATCCTTCGGCGGAGGAGCTATATTCATATCTTCTGATCCGCACCTTGTGATATAGTCATAAGCGGCATTATTCACGACACATCTGCGGAAAAGTTTCTCCTCAGAAGAAGATGTAACGGTCATATTTACCCCTTCAGGTCCTGATTTACCCAAAGTAGACACCGATGCCGGAACCAGAACCATATTGAAGCCAATGGAAAATCCTTTCTCGTTGTTGAATACCAGCCTATAGCGTAGTTCCGTATTGAACTCCTTAGGCATCCGGTAATATCCGTCCCTGTCTGTATAGGCATATGAAAATTTGACGAAGGAGTTGCACACCACACAGACTCCAGCCACTCCGAAAGGTTTTCCTCCATTGGCTCTTTCATCTACGATTGTTATGCGTCCGGATGGTGCAGACTTGCCTGCTTTTGTCAACGGGGCATCATCAAGTCTGTCTTCATTGCCAGTCAGGATATATGCCTCCCTTTCCACTGCCGCCCAATCTATGCCGTCAGATTTTGTACTGCTGTTGTCAGCTATGAAACATTTATGGATGATCTGATACGGAATGTCCGGGAAACGATAATCAGCCGGCACCACTGCATACTGCCAGGTAAGTTCCCCTTCCGGAACTTCCGGGTCATGATACCAGTCTCCATCCACAGCAATAGCATAATCAAGAGGATGGTCGATCAGCGTCACACCTGTAGCCTTGAGCTGCCTGCATTGCTCGTCATCCTTCGGAAGAAATCTGACATACAGGTCTGTCGGATCGACCTCGACTCTTCCTGCCTTTGTAGGATAAAGCGACGCAAGCGCCTTCGTTATGTTCTCTGTCTTGTACGGATTTTCGAGACGATTTCCTAAGACAATCTGCCCGTGAGTGATGTTACGTCCATACTCATAGTCCAGACCTGCTTCAGTCACCAGGCTTTCCTTGCTGCAGGACATTATTGCCAATGCCAGCAGCGCAAATCTAATTTTACCTCCCATAGCAATAAATTTTAGTCGGAGGCAAAAGTATTGAGGATTATCCGCTTACCGAAAAAGTATGAGCTTATTTACAAAAAAGTGCCTTACAGACATCTGTAAGGCACTTTTTATACCGGAAATTTGTTTGATTTTGTTGCAAATTGAAACAAATTTTTAGAAATATGAGACCGTAACCTGCTCAACAGCAGCGAGTAAGCTGTTTGCAACACGGCTGACACCGAAACGGAAGAGTTCCTTATTAAGCCACTCCTTTCCGAGAACAGTGGAAACAATCGAATAATAACAGAGGGCATCTGCTGCAGTAGAAATACCTCCTGCAGGCTTGAAACCTATCTTCTTTCCGGTCATTGCATAATACTTTGCAATACATTCGCACATTACATATGCAGCAGCCGGTGTAGCGTTCACATCAACCTTGCCAGTAGATGTCTTGATAAAATCAGCACCAGCCTCCATTGCAAGGAATGAAGCATTTGCTATTGCTTCCGGAGTGCGGAGAAGACCGGTCTCGAGGATTACCTTAAGATGAACCTGACGGCCCTGCTTTGCCGCAACCGCATCGATGCAGGCACGAACCTGACGGATCTCATCTGCAGCCGCCTCATAATCTCCGGCAAGGAATGCATTGAGAGCAAGAACTATATCGACTTCATCTGCTCCCTGCTCCACAGCAATCTCACATTCTCTCAGTTTGACCTCGAGGAAGCTCTGAGACGAAGGGAAACATGCAGAAACGACTGTAATATTGAAATCAGTCTTTCTTGCCTCCTTGACTACTGACGCAAAGTTAGGATATACGCATATAGATGCAGGCAAAGGCCATTCCGGTCTGCTAAGCTGAAAATCATTTACTTTATTGACCAGTTTTGCGACTGATGCAGGAGTATCATTAGTCTTGAGGGTTGTAAGATCCATCATCGAGAAACATTCCTTATACACCTGCTCTGAAGCGATGCTGTCAAGATTTGCAGCCACCATCTCCAATGCTCTTCCCATTGCCTCCGAATCCGGAGCATAGCCATATTTACCAAGATAATCTACCATATATCAGAATTTTAATTTTGAATCTACTATTATAGTTACAGGACCATCATTGAGCAATGACACCTTCATATCTGCACCGAAGATACCTCGCTTGACCTCCTGCCCCAAATGTTCATTCACCAAAGATACAAATTTTTCATAAAGTGGCACAGCAATATCCGGTTTTGCTGCCTTAATATATGATGGTCTGTTGCCTTTTACAGTGGATGCATACAAAGTAAATTGACTGACGACCATAATTTCTCCTCCGACATCCTTCACTGAGAGATTCATGACTCCCTCTGAATCATCGAATATACGCATTGCAACCAACTTGCGCGCAGTCCATTCCAGATCTTCTGCTGTATCCTCATCAATGAATGCAGCAAGCACCAGAAGTCCGTGTCCGATCTGAGCCTTATAGCCCTGATCAGGAACGGCGACCTCAGCATTTCTGACTCTCTGTACAACTATCCTCATATGTCTATCCTCTGATCTGTATTACATAACCTTCATCCTGCAACGGCTTGACAAATTCAGTCATCTGTTCCACCGTATATTTCTGCAGAGTCTTGTCTGGAGTTTCACGATCGATTGTATAAACCATAGTTTCTCTCGGCTTCAGTCTTCTGACAATATTCCTCCAGTCTTCCACTGTTTGACCGAGATCAAAGTCAGGAGAACGCAGAAACATGGTCTGGAGGACAAAATCACCCTTGAACTCTGCCATACGGGCCACAACATTCTCAAGACTGTATGAACCTTGTGGCTTGTTTATCATAGTTACCAGCGCATCATTTGGAGCATCTATCTTCAGGATGGGATTATCGACCTTTCTTAAGGCCTCAAACACCTCATTCCTATCCAGCATTGTCGCATTCGACAGAACAGAGACTTTAGCGGAAGGATAGAATCTGTCACGAAGACGAAGCACCACATCAATTATTTCTGGGAAATCCGGATTTACGGTCGGCTCCCCATTACCGGAGAATGTTATCGAATCCACCGGGACACCGTCAGCCGCAAGAGTCGAAATCTTTGATTCAAGCGCCTCCTCGACCTCAGCCAGTGTCGGGAACTTCCTGTCAGATACGCCATCCCTATTCCAGCCACACTCACAATAGACACAATCAAAGTTGCACAACTTGCCCTTGGAAGGCAGGATGTTCACCCCCAGCGATGAGCCTAGACGACGGCTCCTTATCGGCCCGAAGACTATGTCATCAAAATGCAGCATACATTAAATCACTCTTTCCGACTTGCTTTCTGATGTAAATGATCCGTTCTCGTCCACATTGCTGACAAACACAATGCCCGGAGTCTTGCCTGGAGTAAGACTTCCCAATGCCTTTTCCTTTGAAAGGAAACGAGCACCGTTGAGACATGTCCAAACAAGAATCTCATTCATTGGAATCTCTGAGAAGTTCTGCCTGATGCAGACAAGTTCCTTTACCATATCAAGATCATCATTGCTTGAAAGCGAATCAGTACCGACTGTTATGGCAAGGCCGTTCCTCCTCATAAGGGGAACTGGAGGCAAAGCATTATGAATGAATATATTGGAAAGCGGACATATAGCCCAGTAAACATTATTCATCACCTTCTTGGCAGCATCAATGTCATCCTGCTTCAGACACACATTGTGCACAAGAAGAATATGCTCGTCATAAGGCGCCGGCTTGGCTGCCGCAAGTCTGTCTATGAAATATTTCAGTGAGGATTCGCCGGTCACAGGAGGGGTGCTCATGCCAGAACGCTTTCTGTTCTCATACATTGCACCGCTTCCGCTTATAAGAAGATCCTCCTCTTCCTGACTTTCCTGGGAATGATAAGAAAGATATCCTGATTCAAGACCAGCCGCTGAAGATGCAGAGAGAAGCTGAGGACTCATAGTATAGCATGAATGTGGAGTCGGAGCTGCATCAATACCTTCAGCATCAGCTGCAGCCTTCAACGCCGTCACGTCTGCCATTACCCCCTCACACATCTCCGGTTCACTGCCGAACACCTCCAGAAAAGTCCTTGTATACAGCTTATGTGAACTTTTTACCTTAAACGAAGAATCATCATTGCTGATATCAGACATTGCAGAGACTCCATCCTTCCACATCTTATCCATCCACTCCTGGGTAAGACGGGCCTTTACATCTGCACCAGCCCAATCCCTGAGAGCATTGATCTGATCTATGAATCCTGCCATGCCTGTTCCCTTGCGGAATTTACCATGGAGATGTGAAAGTTCGATATGACAATGTGAATTGACAAAGCCAGGTACAATGGCACCGGAAAGGACTTCATCATCCGGTCCGCACTCTCCCACAGCTACAATCCGTCCATCGGCTGCGTCATATTCAACATATCCGTTCTTTATCGGCTCATCAGCATCAAGAGTATATACAAAAGATGCAGCGATTCTTCTAATATCCATTCTATTTAAGTTTCAATGAATCCAACTTGCTGTGTCTGATGAGTTTAGTAGGCCCCTCGAATTTAGTCGGCTTCTTCGGAATATTTTCTTCAACCTTCAGTTCAGTAATATCCGACGGCATATCTTCCCCGCCAAACTCCTTGATCTCATCCTTGACGATCGGAATCTCCTTTTGCGACTCTTTCTCTCTTGCCAGCGTATCGGCCTCAAGGGTATCAGACTCTGTCGCCTTGACCTTTATAATCATCCTGAGACGGTCATAAAGAGTATCAGCCCTTTCGATAGGGACAAGACGATAGACTGAACCACTATCAGGCTCAACCGCAAGGCTGTCATAGTAGTGAACATATGGCTCATCCGACAGGTACGGGTAGAACTCCCCTATATTGAAGTCGGTCACGAAACTTTCAATTTCCACCTTCCTCAAGTATGCCTTCTTCTGCTCATTCACCTTCGCGATCTCTGCATCAATAATCTCAGAGGTCTCTCTCAGGATTCTGGAGTATCTCTCCGGATCGTGCATATAATGCTCGACACTCTTCACGTAATCCTCGGTATCAAAGCCGTACTTCTGAAATATCGGCTCATATACCAGACATGTATCTGCAATCCTTCTGAGACTCGTTTCAGAAATAGCCCACTGGTCAATCATAAGCATTTCTGCATAGATCTTGGCCAGTTTGCCACGAGGTATGACTGTCGGCTTGTCCCCCGAACAGGCAAGACAAAGCAGCACGGCCACAGATACAGCGTAAATATGCAGGAATACTTTTTTCATAATTATCTCAACGAAGCGCCAAATTCATTCTGGAATGTCGAGAGAAGCTTGTTCATTACGCGCTCAACGTCATTGTCTGTAAGGGTCTTCTCGAGATCCTGGAGAACAAAGCTAAGTGCATACTGCTTCTTTCCTTCAGCAATCTTGTCACCTCTGTACACGTCGAAGAGGCCTACCTGCTTGAGAAGCTTCTTGCCCACTCTGAGGGCGCTCTTCCTAAGATCTGCATATGTCACAGACTCATCAAGAAGCAGTGCAAGGTCACGTCTTACCTCAGGGAACTTAGGAAGTTCCTTGTAGCGGATCTTATTTCTCTTCACAAGTTCAAAGAGGGCCGGCCAACTGATCTCTGCTGCAAATACAGGCTGCTTGATGCCGAACTGCTTGAGTCTTGCAGGAGCTATTGTACCCATTACAGCAAGAGGCTGGTGCGAACCTGGGAGGTTATATGCGAGACCCTCTGAGAAAAGATCAGCCGGAGCTGCCTCTGTCTCGAGAGAGTAGATATCGCAGCCGAATCTCTTCAGGAGAAGCTCGAGATATCCCTTGAGCTGGAAGTAGTTGCCCTTGCCAGGATCCACTCTCCAGGACTTGTCAGGCTGACCGCTGATGAAGAGAGCATAGCATGTATGTTCCTCGTATGAATCGAGAGTCTTGCCGTCTTTTGCAGGATCAAATGAATATACCGAACCGTACTCAAAAGTCTTGATGTTTGTGATCTGACGGTTGATGTTGTACGCGATCACCTCAAGTCCGTTGAGAAGGAGGGTCTGTCTCATCAC
>ERZ808026.224-NODE-224-length-11989-cov-3.906817_pt1 | contig 11989 bp, 10 predicted proteins | sample MGYA00380182_ERZ808026 | MGnify/ENA primary metagenome ERZ808026 (study PRJEB31490, sample SAMN06133376) | cow dung metagenome | isolation source: H9 | host: cow | place: China: Chengdu | collected 2015-05 ... | reverse complement strand
GCGGTTTTGACAGTCGCTTTCTGACTGGCAGTATTTTCATAATGCAAATGGGATTATAAAAATCAATTTTATGCATTGCCAATTAAAATTCGAAATTCGAACTAATATAAAAAAACAAAAAAAAATCTAAACTAATTTCATATAGTTCCGATAGTCAAGTAACGACGGATATTTTCCGCAAAGGAATGCGATATGGAACAGAAAAGATTATTATGGATTATTGCGGCAACAGGAGTTTTTCTTCTTGTTGTTTTAGGAGCAGCTTTGATTATCTATGCTCCTTCTGCGCGTACACCTCAGACTTTTGCAAGTTCAACAAAAAATTATAATAAGGATACTGCAAACGGCTGGATTTCACTTTCACCAGCTCCAGCAGAAACCTCTGATGAAAAATTAAATTTTGAAAATCATTTTGAACAGAACAATCAGCCTGAAACCGAAGCTGAAACCTTTGCACCAAATGCAAAACCAGAAGAAGTAATTACAGAAACAGAAGTTACTGCAGTTCCTTCTACACAGCAGGCACAGACAATCATCAATAATACAACAACAATTGATTTGACAGCTTTGCCACAGCAGATTGCACAGGCACCAGTTCCACCAAAAGAAATTACAAAAGCGCCTGCTTCAGTTCGAGAAGAACGTCGTCCTGCTCCAAAAAAATACGAAGAATCTAAATCTGGTGATTATTATGAAGCAGCTCCAAAGGCTCAGTCAAAAAAACAGCCAGAAGTTGCAGAAAAAACAGTTACTAAACCAGTTCAACAGAAAGCTGCTGTTATCGTAAACAATACAACAACAGTAAAAGCTGCTCCTGCAAAACCAATGATTACACAGTATTGGGTTCAGGTTACATCTTTGACAAGCAGAAAAAGCGCTGATGCTGCCCGAGAAGTTCTTGCAAGAAATCAAATTAATGCAGATGTATTCACATATTCAGACAACAAAAATCAGCTTTTCTATCGCGTTCGTGTAGGTCCATACATGACAAAAACAGAAGCTGAATACTGGCGTGCTAAGATTTCTAACATTGACAACTTTAAAAACTGTGCAAGTTACGTTGCAAGCACAAAATCTGAAAAACAATAATTCGAAAAGGATTAATTGAATGCCCCAAAGCAGAGCATAAGGAGTATTCAATCTGACTTACGAATGATTCTACAAAATCCCGATTTTTTTTCGGGATTTTTGTATTTTAAATGCAGAAATTAATAAAAAAAAACTAATAAATATACATGAAAAAAATTCTTTTTTATGTATTCTTTTTTATAACACACGCCGTTTTACTATACTGCAATCCAGTAAAAAAAATCTCTTTAAACTCCAAATTTTCTACAAAATTCCAACAAAGAGAGACAGAAAAAAATACATGGAAATTAAATAGTGAAACTGAAATGTCTTTTAGCGGTATAACAGCAAAAACAGCCTGGACTTCTGACAATGTAAATTACGGCTATAGTCTTAAACCCCATGAACCAGCATGGGGAATCATATTAACACCTTATGATTTTTCAAAAATGCCATTTTATTTCAAATTTGGACAATTAAGCACATCTGGCAGCGGGTCAAAATTAAATACAGGAGGAATTGGTTATATTTCAACTCCATTAACAAGTCCTGACATCACATTGCAATCATTAACTGTAAGTATGCCATCAGCTGCTTCATACAACAAACCATTTGCCGGTAACTTTTATTATAATTATAAAAATTCTAATAAAATTCTGCATAACCTGAAAATTTCAATATTCACGGATGAAACAGAAAAAACTTTATTCAGTTCATCAATTTCGTTAAATTTTTCAAAAAAATTGAAATGTGGTATATCCTTTACAACAGGAAGATTTCTTATTTCATCTGAAAATTCCAGCTGGTACAACATTGTCCCATATTTTCCAAATGACTGGAAAGAATGCCATCACTTTCAATGTTTATTTTCCTATAAACCAATATCGTGTACATTAAATTTTATTATTTATGAAAATGGCTTTATTTATTCTGTTGATAATTCTTTCAAAATTAAAAATTTTCTTCTTAAAACTTTTATTTATAATACATCTTCTAATCAAATATTTACGGCAAACGGAAATCATCTGAAAATTTCAAAACAATTCAGAATCAATCCGCAATTTACTTTTTTCATCGGAAACAAGGCAAAAATTCGTTCTGGCATAATATTTTTCGCAGAAGAAAAAATTCAGACAGACGGATTTTTTTTCATCAATTCTGCATTAAGTTTTTCTTCAGAATTTAAAACTAAGCAGGTGAACTCATTATTGAATTTTAAAATCACATCACTAAATTTTGATGATAGTTTTCAAAATATATTTAATAATGAAATAACAGCCGAAAAATTATTTGAAAAAGCTTCTTATAACTGCTCTGTTACAACTACATTACGAACAAAACTGTCGCCTTCATTTATATTTTCTTATTCGGCTACACCTTATACAGAAAAATTGACATGGAAAGCAACTTCTAAATTGAAAATAGAAAAAAAATCACATTTAAATATTAAAACAGATTTTTCTATATCAACTAAGGAAAATGATTTATACGACAGTAGCATAGCCTTTTCTGCATCTTATTCATTTAAACAAAAAAAGCTGCATATTACAGCAGCCTTTTCCATTAACTATGATTTTTATTAATCTCTGTTCCATTCCAGAGTTGCAGGATAATAAGCCCACATACCGCGGTTTTCAATAGAAGTACCAGCTGCTGATTCTGTATAGATATAATCCATCGAAGCATAAATCGTGTTTTTTAATTCTGTTACATCTGGTTCTACAGAAAGTAAAGAACGGACAATATACGGCTTACACATTACATCAGCCGCATTTGTTACAAATGAAGACGTAATTAACGCTGGTTTGCCGTTTGCATCAAGAGAAACTCTGTAAATACCATCACCAGAAGAACGGTAACTGCCAGTTCCCATTAAAAGAGAATCTGCACAAACAGCAAGAGAACAAATAGTTGAATCAGTATTCATATAAGTTCTTGTAACCGCATCAGGTCTAGCAACTCCCTCTAAAGAAGTCTCCTTTTCAACACCACCTTCATCAGTATATTTTCTTGTTGCATAAACTCCAGCAAGATATGCTTTTATGAGAGAATATTCGCCTTCATAAAATACCTGCGAACCATCAGAATTAGTATGAACAAGAACTTTTCCTTCAGCATTTGAACTGGCAGCATTATAATCATCCAAACTAAAACTTGAAAGATATTCAGTATCGTAAGCAAGATATGCAAAGGTTGCATCTGGTCTAGATTTTGATTCATTTGTAGTTGGATTCAAAGTATTAGTAAAATGAACACTATCTTTAAAATAGAAAGCACCAAGAACATCTTTTCCTACAAAATAATCTTTTTTCGACGTATTATAAGAAACATTCGATTTGTCACTGCAATTAATAACTTCAGGACTACCACCATTTAATTCGTAAACAACCCAGAAGTAATTATTTATAATATTGTAATCGTAAGGAGAACTACCACCCACACGAATATACGCCTTTCTGTGTTCCGGATTATATGCATTTGTACAGAACAAATGCACACTGGCATCCATACTAAAATAATCAGCATTCAAGAGTGAAACATACTCCTTAATCTTTGAATTAACAGCATCAACTCTATGCCATCCGGATGAAAAGTCAGGCAATCCGTATGCACCAGCTTTTGGAGTACATTCATAAAGATACAAATCTTTTGGAACATTGCGGCTCTTATCCTGATTGTAATAAGGAGCATAAGATAATGCATACAGATGATCTTTGTCGGCAGCAACTTTAAAAATATGTTCTCCAGAAAAAGTACCGTCATAATAAGAATATGAAACAGGTTCTGGTAAACCAAAACCTGAAAGCTTTATCCAGTTACCAGCTGAAGCAGATGAAGCTTCTTTTATATATAAATTTCCATCAGAAATAATGAGGAATTCTCTTCCTGAGCCAGCAGCAGAAAACCTTACGATATTATTTATAAATCCAGAAATAGAACCTTCATTAAGCTCTACTTCTGTACGAATTTCCTGGAAAATCGCATCATAACAACCAGAAAAAAAGAAAAATGTCAGAACAGTTATAAAAACAGAAATAAAAAACTTTCTCATACAATCCCCAAATTAGAAATGATATCGCCCAGAAATAGCAATCTGCGTAAACACACCGTAATCCGAATCTGCATTCTTTGTGTCTGTATACCATTGTGGCAAATATAAATACTGTCCGCTCAAACCTACAGACCAGCTTTCAACAATTCTAAAGAAAACTCCAGCTTCTGCTTTTGCAGCAAAGCCAGGAAAATATTTTTTATTCGCACATGTTTCAAAACCAAAACCAGCTGATAAAAACACAGGAAATTCAAAACGTCGGAAAGAAGGCTGAAACATAACTCCCGTTGTAACAGGAACAAAAGTAAGAACATTACTTCCCAGAGTCGGATTATAACCAGCCATAAGTTCGCCACCAATCGCAAACCAACTCGTAAAAAAATGATAATAACCAAGCTGGGCTGCACCACCAACATAAAGCTTGTCACCAAAATTCATTGGAAAGTTAGGCATAAGACCAATCTTTATAAACTGATCTCCTCTGCCATTTACCTTATAATCATTTTCCTTACGCACAATGTTTTCGTCATCTGAATCTTCATTCTGCTCAATGTTTTCTTCTTCTGTTTGAACATTACCATTATCAGGTTCACTTTCTTCTGTTTGAGCAAAAACAGGCATATAAAAAGCCAAAAGTATGCTTAAAACGGCAATAATACGTTTCATTTTTCCTCACGATTTCTTATAATTAAATAAAATTCTACTAAAATACACTATACAGTTTTTAGCGTCTTTTTACAATTAAAACAAAAATATAACAGGAAGGTAACAGATGAGCGCAACAATTATTGACGGAAAAGCAATCGCTGCACAGGTTCGTGGCGAAGTAACAGAGAAAGTTTCGACACTTAAGGCAAAGGGAATAACTCCCTGTCTTGCAGTAATCCTTGTAGGCGAAAATCCAGCCAGCGTTTCATACGTTACAGGAAAGCAGAAGGCTCTTGCCGAAGTTGGAATGGCAGACCGCAGCCTTCATCTTCCTGAAAGCACAACAGAAGAAGAACTTCTTAAAATCATCGACGACTTGAACAAAGACACAGCAGTTCACGGAATTCTTGTTCAGCTGCCACTACCAGAACATATCAACGAAGAAAAAGTTCTTCTTGCAATAGACCCTGAAAAAGACGTAGACGGCTTCCACCCAATGAACGTAGGAAACCTTGTAATCGGCAAAAAAGCATTCCTTCCATGTACACCACACGGAATCATCATTCTTCTTGAAAAAATGGGAATCGAAACAAGGGGAAAGCATGCAGTTGTAATCGGCCGCTCAAACATCGTAGGAAAGCCTGTATCACTTCTGCTTGCCAGAAAAGAAACAAACTGTACAGTAACAATCTGCCACACAGGAACAAAAAACATGGCAGAAATGACACGACAGGCAGACATTCTTATTGCCGCAACAGGCCGCCCACACACAGTAACAAAAGATATGGTTAAGCCAGGTGCCGTTGTAATCGACGTAGGCGTAAACCGCATCCCAGATGACACAAAAAAATCAGGCTTCCGCCTTACAGGAGACTGCGACTACGCTGACCTTCTGGAAACAGCAAGCTTCATCACCCCAGTTCCAGGCGGAGTAGGACCAATGACTATTGCGATGCTTATGTTTAACACATTGGAAAGTGCAGAAAACAGATTGTAAGAATTTGGTAAGCTTCTGAACGAAGCTTGCTATTTTATCAAGCCATTTCAGACGCTCCGCACTGCTCGCCTCTGAAATGTGCGTCTTATGTTTAACACATTGGAAAGTGCAGAAAACAGATTGTAGAAATAAAAGAGGCTGTCCAATAAGGTAGCATTACGGTGGTTGAGTTTATCGAAACCACCACATTTAGTGTAGCAGTCATTACTTTTGTGACAGCCCCTTTTAAGCTATTCCTTTTCCCCAAACTCCGTATAGGCATAAGCATCATGATTGTGTATGCTTTCTGCATTGGTGCATTCCACAGAAAACCACTTGAAGGGCTTTGCAACCTTAAAATTCTTTAAGCCCAGGTACACTTCGCGCACAACATCTTCAACAAACCGCGGATTTTCGTAAGCGTGCTCAGTAACAAATTTTTCATCCTTCCGCTTAAGAAGCGAATACAAACCGTTTGAAGCACAGCTTTCAATCATTTCAATAACATCTTCAATCCAGAAAAAATCAGAATACAAAAGCTTAACCACAACAATGCCACGCTGATTGTGAGCCCCGTACTCACTAATAGCCTTTGAACAAGGACAAACAGTCGTAACCGGCACTTCAATCGAAACAAAAAACTGCCTGCCGCCATCCCACACAGCCCCCTCATACTCGCAGTTGTAGCTCATAATCCCAGGCATACCGCTCACAGGCGCTTTTTTTTCAATAAAAATCGGAAAACGCATCTCGCCAAAAGCCTTCTGAGCCTCCAGCCGCACCCGCATCTCCTCAAGCATTTCCAGAAAATGATTCATCGTAAGATTTTCCCGATGCTTGTGAAAAATCTCAATAAAACGACTCATGTGGGTCCCCTTAAAATGCTGCGGAAGATTCACAAACAAATCCACGCTGGCCGTCGTCGCCTGAGTCTTATTATTTTTATCAAGAACCGTCACCGGATATTTTACGCCTTTTACCCCGACTTTCTGCAAAGGCACTTCCCGAGTGTCCATCTCATTCTGAATGTCTATCATGATTTTTTATTCTACCAGCAAATCCTTTTTTTTTCATCATGGGCGCAAATTCTTTTCGCAAACGGGTGTTCCAGGGCCCGCTAACGCTCGGTCTCCACTCCACTACGTTCCGTTCCGCCTTGCCTTCGGCAACCCTTCCATACCCGCGCAGGTTTCATCACCGCGCAAACCGCGCACTTGTTCTTTTCGCTTTCTTCTGTTCCCGTCGGTTACAACCGACGTTTGCTTTACGCGGGTGCTCTCACAGGTTTTCACCTGTTCGGGTACCCGCGCAAGTTCCATTACCGCGCAAACCGCGCACTAGTTTTTTTCGCTTTTTTTTGTTTCTGTCGGTTATTACCGACATTCGCTTTTGGCGCTAATTCTAGTGTCACGAAAATTGCTTAAGTTTCTGAAATATGTAAACTAAAGCATGATACTATAATTTTCTATAACAATATGATATTTTTACTTAAGTTATTTTGAGGTGAAAAATGCAGTTTACAAAATCCTTAAAATTTATTGATTTATTTGCAGGAATTGGTGGAATACGAAAGGGGTTTGAACTTGCCTGCACAGAGTTAGATATAAAGACTGAATGTGTTCTAACATCAGAAATAAAATCTTACGCTGTTGAAGTATTAAAACAGAACCATCCAAATGAAGATGTAAAAGGTGATATTACAAAAATTGAAACATCAGAAATCCCTGATTTTGATTTTCTCTTAGGTGGTTTTCCTTGCCAAGCTTTTTCTGCTGCAGGAAAACGACTTGGTTTTGAAGATACACGGGGAACATTATTTTTTGATGTTGAACGAATTCTTCGTGACAAAAAACCAAAAGGTTTTATTCTTGAAAATGTTGAAGGGCTTGTAAACCATGACAAACAAAATCCAAAAGACAAAATAGGAAAAACGCTTTCAACGATATTGGAACATTTAGCTTTACTTGGCTATAAAGTAACCTGGAAAGTTTTAAATGCTAAAGATTTTGGTGTTCCACAGGATAGAAAAAGAATTTATATTACAGGAACATATTCAAAGGCTCCTAATTTGGAAAATTTTGAAATTGTCAGTTCTACACTATCTAATGTACTTGAAAAAGGATTGCCTGTTTCAAATAGTAAATTTGTAAATCTTGTTCTTTCCAATTATTCTGTAGAACAATTATATGGAATGTCAATAAAAGACAAACGTGGTGGCAAAAATAATATTCATAGTTGGGATATTGATTACAAAGGGAAAACAACAAAGCAAGAAAAAGAATTTCTTAATTTGCTTTTGAAAGAGCGAAGAAAAAAGAAATGGGCTCAAGAATATGGCATTGACTGGATGGATGGTATGCCTCTCACACTCAATATGATCAAAACCTTTTATGATGCAGATAATCTTGAATCAATGCTTGAAGATTTAGTTTCTAAGAAATATCTAAAAAAAGAACATCCTAAAAGAAAAATCGGAAATAAAAGAGTTCAAGATGAATCGTTGCCGTTAGGTTACAATATTGTTGCAGGTAAAATGTCTTATGAAATCGCAAAAGTTTTAGATCCAAAAGGAATTGCTCCTACTTTAGTAGCAATGGATATGGAACATCTTTTTGTAGGAGATGGAGACGGTATTAGAAAATTATCTTTGCGAGAAGGTTTGCGACTCTTTGGTTATCCTGATGATTTTAAATTTAATGTTTCTGTGCAAGGCGGATATGATTTGCTCGGAAATACTGTTGTAGTTCCCGTTATAAAACAAGTGGCATTGCGTGTAGTAAAAATAATTATGGAGGGAAAAAATAATGCGACTGAATGCGCTTAAAGTATTTGAAAAGTTACTTGATGAAGATAAATTGCTTGAAATTGAAGGTCAAATAAAATTTTTTTTAGGTGATGTAGATATTATCGTAAAACAAAAAGATGTTGTAGGTAATATAATTCAAGAATGGCTTCAAGGCTGGATGGATAAGCGTGGAATAGAATATGCTCTCAATGACAATACACAGATGCCACCAGATTTCTTTTTAAATCCAGATGACAAAACAACTGATTTGTTAGAAGTAAAAGCATTCAATCGTTCTGCAAGTCCAGGTTTTGATATTGCAGATTTCAGAATGTACGAAGAAGAGATAATTGAAAAACCATATATGCTCAATGTTGATTATCTTATTTTTGGCTATGACATGAGTGATGATGGTGTCGTTACAATTAAAGATTTGTGGCTGAAAAAAGTCTGGGAAATTACACGAAGAATGGACGGCTGGTCTATAAATTTGCAAGTAAAACAAGGAGTTGTTCATAAAATCAGACCTGGAGTCTGGTACAGCGACAGACCTGGTAATATTCCAATGTTTAAATGTATAGAAGATTTTATTGCAGCAATAGAAGAAGCAGTATATCAAAATCCAAAAACACATGAATCAGCAGCAACTTGGAAGAAGAATTTTATTGATAGCTATAGAAAATTCTATGGGGTAAAATTGGATATTCCAAGATGGCAAGAAATTGCTCCTAAGTATGAATAATATGACTCTTTAGGTAAGCAATTATAAAAACTGTTGTATTGCGGTTTTAATGCAATCATACAATCAAGTTCCTTAGTTTTTCCTTGTTTTCTTCTGTGGTAAAAGCGGCGTCAATTGCGTTCAGAAGAAGCTTTTTTTCTTCGGCCTTTGTAAGACCGTAGTTTTTGCGCAGAAATTCAAATTCTTTTTGCAACGTTGTGCGGCAGATTGCAGGATCATCAGTATTTACCGTAACCTTAATACCCATCTCAAGAAACTTTCGCAAAGGATAAACGCTCATATCTTCCACAGCCTTAGTCTGCCTGTTGGAATTAGGACACATTTCAAGAACAATATCATTTTCTTCAATATATTTAAGCAGTTCTTCATTCTGCCAGGCCCTTACACCATGCCCAATACGCACCGCCCCAAAGTCCAGCGCAGTTTTTACGCTCTGCCAGCCATCAGCTTCTCCCGCATGAATTGTAAAAGGCACACCAAATTTTTTTGCTTCGCCAAATTCCAGTGCAAAGTTTTCCGTCTTAAAAAGCGCTTCTGCACCAGCCAGATCAAGGGCAACAACGCCGCCGTCTTCTACCAGATATTTTTTTGCAAGCCTCACAGTTTCCAGATTTTTTTCCGTAAGCTTTTCGCCGCGCATACAGCACAAAATCAGGTTGCAATGAACTTTGCTTCCTTTCAACCCTTCCAGAGCCGCAAGAACAGCATCCTCCTGACTCAAACCCCGTTCACAATGCAGCTGAGGCGCAAATCGCAGCTCTATATACTTCATGCCTTCTTCAGCTTTTTCATCAAGAATAAGCTTTACAGCTTCTGTAATTCCTTCTTTCGTCTGCAAAAGAGTAAGAGGAAGCGCAAAGCATTTCAAAAACTCCGTAAGACTTTCGCAAGATTCAGGCACAGAAAGCAAACTTTCCAGCTCTTCGTCATTTTCAAAAGGCAATCTGATGTTCTGTATTTCCGCAAGTTTTTTTGCTGTTAAAACAGTAATCGCGCCATCTAAATGGCAATGTAAATCTATCATATAAGCTCCAAAATTTTTCAATTACAAATAGCAATCAAAATTGATTTAAAAAAATATTGAACTTGAGGTTGTCCAATAAGTTTGCATTACGGTGGTTGAGTTTATCGAAACCACCACATTTAGTGTAGCAGTCATTTCGAAAGGCTCAATGACCACTGCAATTTATACTTTTGGGGCAGCCCCAACTTTCCTACAAATATATTTTACCATTATTTTATAAAACAGCGTAAAATATATTTATGGATATTTTATTGCATTAATACCAGCTCTTTGCTGGGGCAACATTGGTCTTGTAAGCAGAATCATGGGTGGTTCTGCAAAAGAACAGACAATCGGAATGACATGGGGCGCTTTTTCTCTTTCTTTGATTCTCACTTTAATATTTAAAGATAATTACCTTGCGCATTGCACTGCTGAATTATGGATTACCGTTTTTTTAACGGGATTTTTCTGGTGTGCAGGCCAGTTCCTTCAGTTTACAACGCTAAAAGCCATAGGTATTTCAAAAGGCTATCCCCTTTCCACAGGAAGCCAATTGATTTTAAATTCCCTGGCAGGTACATTTATTTTTTTCCGAATGGAAAACAGGAATGCAGCTTTTACTGGAATGTGTGGCAGTACTGCTGCTTGTCTTTGGGGCTGTACTGACAGTCGTAAAAGAAAATCAAAAAGAATTTTCACAGAGTAATGTTTCAATGACAAAAGAAAACTGGAAAATCGGTGGGTCGGTCCTGATATTCTCAACGATTTTTTATTGCGTTTATACTGTAATTTCAACATGGCGTGGTTTGGATTTCAAAGCTTTAATTTTTCCTCAATCGCTTGGAATGGTAATAGGCGCACTGCTTTTTGGACTTCGCAAAGGAAGTATAACAAAGTCTTAAACCGCACGGCAGCTTGAATGCCGTGTCGGCTTTGAAGACATTGTTATACGATATTATTGATGATAAACATTTTCATTTCTTTATTCCTTTTTTATGAAAACATTTATGTTTTAAAAGTAACGCTTCCTCATTAAATTTACTTTTCCATGCCGCGTATAACCGCTACTTTATTTAGCCCTTAAAATTCAAATGTTTTTTTCTATTTCTTTCACATATTCAATAAACTTCTTTACCGTCCAAATATCTTGTTGGTATTTTTCGGGATATGTTTTTATATATCTCTCTGGAACTACCAAAACAACTTTTTCACTTTTCATTTCTTCAAGTTGTGCGGAAGAAATTCCTTGTTGGAGTGTACACAGAAATTTATTTTGGGAACGTAATCTGTCAGCTTCGTTTAACACTTGTCTCCAACGGTCTTTGCATGTTGTTTTTGCTGCAAGTGATGCTAATTTATCAACGGAAAAAGATGTGTCGTGATATGCTTCTATCGATGGAAAAATAAAGTCTGGTTTTTTATTACCTTCTGTTATTGCTTGAGGCGTAAATGTAATAGAATTTCCTTTAAAAAGTGAACTTAAATGGTGTTCTAAACTTTTACCAGCACGACTTTTTCTTCTGTTCAATACTTGATTTGCAAGCTCAATAAATTTTTCAACATCTGAAAAACCATTTTTTATGAGAGAGCCGTATCTGTCATGTTCTATAGCTCTGAAAAGTCTATACTCTACTTCTGTCCAATCCAGCAATTTGTCATCTGGTTTTAGCTGAATGTATTCGTTATGATCAAAAACTAGATTTTGGATTCTT
>ERZ808026.223-NODE-223-length-12022-cov-3.761658_pt1 | contig 12022 bp, 13 predicted proteins | sample MGYA00380182_ERZ808026 | MGnify/ENA primary metagenome ERZ808026 (study PRJEB31490, sample SAMN06133376) | cow dung metagenome | isolation source: H9 | host: cow | place: China: Chengdu | collected 2015-05 ... | reverse complement strand
CCTGGATTTTGAAAATTCAGAAATAACAGACAAAGCTGGTAAATATAAAATCGTAAAAAACAGCGTGATTCCTTCAAAAAAGTCAGCCTGCGGAAAAGGTTCAGGTTTAAGCCGTAATCTTGGCGGTGGAATCGTTCTATTTGGCGATGAAACAAGCTTTTTTGGAAACGAAAATCATGCCGGCTCATTTATGATTGATTTCTGGATTTGTCCATCAACAGTAGAAAACGGCGAAGTTCTTATGAACTGGCGTTCTTCCCGCAATGTTATGGGCAACATATTTTATCAGCTGATAAATATTTCGTTCTATCAAAATAAAGTCATTGCGGTTTTTCAGAACATATTTGACGGATACACAAAAAATTCTGGGGAGCTTGTGCTTCAGACAACAAAAAGCATAATTCCGAACAAATGGTCTCATCATACAATCGCTTTTGTAGAAGATTCTGGAATCATTGAATACCGCATTGACGAAAAACTGGAAGCTATTGAATACGTAACAGATACAGGTCACGAAAATGGAACTGTTTATCCACCTGTTATGGGAGTTGCCGCAAATTTTGAGCTTTGTCCTAATTATACTGGTTTAATAGACGATTTTTATATTCTCCGCTCTTATGAGGAAATTACAGCAGATAAAACTGAATATTCTATAGATGCACTGGAACCAGAACATTATCTGATTTCTGGCGGACGTTTTGAATCTAAGCCAATCATGTTTGCGGAAGGCACTACACTAAATTCCATTACAGCAGAAACAGATGTTCCTCCCCAGACAGACGTTCATCTTTATGTGCGTGGCGGCGACAACTATTTCAACTGGACAGAAAGCTATCCTGAATGGATTCAGGTAGAAAGTGGCGATAACATTGAAAATCTGACAGGAATGTATTTTCAGGTTGCAGCGGAATTGTTCCCTGATGGTGGCGGACGTCATTCGCCAAGCGTAACTAGAATCGCCCTGAACTATACTCCGCTTCCAGCACCTTTGCCACCTGTTAAAATTGAAGCAAAGAAAGGTGACGGCAGCGTAACATTAACGTGGAGCTATTCTGTAGAAGATTCTGCGGACGGTTATTACATTTATTACGGCAACCGTCCCGGCGAATATCTTGGAAGAGTTGCTGCACAAGGTCCTTCGCCAATCAAAGTTGGAAAGCTTACTTCCTGTACTTTGACAGGCCTTAAAAACGGAACTATTTATTATTTTGCAGTTGCTGCCTATTCAAAAGCAGACAGCCGCATAATTGGTCCCCTTTCGAAAGAAGTTTTCGCCCGCCCAGCCCAGCGGTAGATGGAAATGTACCACAGAGTACACAGAGGTGAAAAAAAATCTGTGTGCATCTGTGGATTAAAATTATAACCGTATGATTCTTGAATTTGTGATTACTTCGTTTCCTTCTTCTGTAATAAGGACGTCATTTTCAAGGCGAACACCACCCAGCTTTTCATCGTAAAGACCAGGTTCAAGTGTGATTATCATTCCAGGCTGGAAAGTTACGCCGGCAGACATTTTTGTGCTTACTCTAGGATATTCATGAATTTCAAGACCGATTCCGTGACCTAATGTGTGCGGCATTTTTCGCTTTGCTTTCGCAAAGATGTTTTCTGCCAGTTCGCAGGCATCCTTTACAGGAACGTCTTTCTTGTAAAGTCTTAAACATTCATCTGCGGCATGCTGAACAAGCTCCAGAAGTTCATTCTGCTCTTTGCTAAGTTCGCCTTTTGCGATTGTAAGGGTTGTATCGCTGGTGTAGCCGTTGTAAACCACGCCAAAATCAAGTATAGAAAGTCCGTTTCCAGGCCATTCTCCGTTTGTGTATCCAGGAAATGCGTGGATAGCCCAGCTGCGTTCAGGTCCAGCCGCAAGAGTGTCAAAACCGGTACGTTCACAGCCATGAAGTCTGCATTCTTTTTCAATAAGAAGAGCCACATCCATTTCTGTCTTAATTTCACCGCTGCGGACTTTTTCTTCTATCTGATTGATAATCAGATCGCCGATTCTGGCCGCTTCTTTTGTACATTCAATTTCGTATTCATCTTTTATCATTCTAAGCTGAACTGCAAACTGATGAACGCTTTCGTTACGGCAGCGGACTTCCCATTTGTCAAGCTGATCTACAAATTCCAGAAACTTAGGATATGAAGTGCTTGGAGGAATCTCAACTTTGCCGCAGTCTTCAGAAAGATTTGCCTTTATGGCAGCAATGTCCTGATTTTTATATTTTGTGTAAGGAATTACCTTGTCGCAATATGCAATTTTTTTTGAAAGGATTTCATCCCATGGAATCAGAATGCTGTTTCCCTGGGCTGGAATGATGAGCATGGCATCGCTGGTGTGGCCTGTAAGATAGCGTAGTGATGGTTCCCGATGTTCCTCGCTGTCAATAAAAATGGCGGCACCAATTTCATTTATATTCAAATATTCAACGATTTTTTGACGTCTTGCGGCGTAGATTTTTTTTAATTCAGCTGGTGAGTATTCTTTCATAGATATTTTTTCTTCCTTATTGTATTTTCATAAAAAATTTGTTGTTATTTGCGGCGCAGCTTTTTTATGATTGCTACGGCGCTTTCGTCTTTAAATATAATAAGAAGCGCGGCTCCGAGTAAACCAAAAATTAATGCGCAGGCAAAAACTGGTACGCCGTAGACAATTAATCGTCCGCAGCCATCTAATTTCCGGATGAGAAACTGACGGGCGAAATATGTTGGAGCGGCAGCGATTATACTGAATGCGCAGATTCTTACTATATAAATGATCATGCTTACTGCGATTTTTCCGGCTTTCATCCCTGGCATTTTTTTCATGAATGCAAAAAGACAGACTGTGTTTACAAGGCTTGCGGCAGAAAGGGCAAGGGCAATTCCGCTTCCTTTCATTGGAAATGCAAGACACAAAGAAATCAGAATGTTTACGCCAAAACAGATTATACCAGCAAGGGTAGGCAGCTTTGTGTTTCCCTGTGCGTAAAAAGCCGGGGAAATGATTCTGTTTACGGCAATAAAATAAAGCCCCGCAATGTGAAAACGGAAAACCTGCAAAGTCATTGCTACGGAATTGTCATCAAAGCTTTTTGACTTGTAAACAAGGGAAATCAAATCTTTTCCGCAGACAAGAGAATAGAAAGTAACAGGAATACAGATGAGTGCGATGATTTTAATTGCCTGCGTAAGCATTTCGTTAAATTCGTCCCATTTCTGCTTTTTTGCAAGTCCGCTTAAGTCTGGTAAAATTACAGTTCCAATGGAAACGGCAAAAATTCCAAGAATCAGCTCCTGAAGTCTCAATGAATACTGCAGAGAGGCAACAGTTCCTGTTCCAACCTTTCCTGCAAGAGCGGTGGAAACAACATCGTTCAGCTGGTAAGCGGCCATTCCGATTATTGTTGGAACAATTAAAGCGCAGACACGTCTTGTTCCCGGATTTGTAAAAGCTTTTTTTAGTCCGGTTAATGTAGTTTTCCATCCAGTTTTTTTTACAAAAGGCCACTGGAACAAAGCCTGAAAACATCCGCCTGTAAGAACGCCAAAACTCATTGCACGGGCAGCAAGAGCTTCTGGCGGCAGGTTGTCTGGATTGTTCAGATATGGAGTGAGTCCGTAAGTTACAAGGATTACAATTCCGTTAAAAAGCACAGGGGTAAATCCTGATGGCGCAAAAACATTCACACCATTCAGAATTCCTTGAAAAAATGCCGCAACGGAAATCACGAACAGGTACGGAAACATGATTCTTGTCAGGAATGTGGTTTCTTCAAAAATCTTTGTGTCTGTCTGATTGTTGTAGAAAAATGGAATCACAAAGCCTACAAGAAGAATTCCAAGGACTACAACGCAGGTTGTAAGGAACGAAACAAGAGTAAGCGTTGCGCTTACAAATTCCTGAGTTTCAGCCTTTTTTTCTGGAGTTACAGCATCTTCTATGTAGCCGCGGAAAGTTGGAATAAAGGCTACAGAAATTGCGTTTTCCGCAAACAGACGGCGAAAAAGATTTGGAATCATAAAGGCAATTCCAAATGCATCAGCATAAGCGCTGGTTCCCAAAAAAGCCGCCTTTGTCATTTCGCGGATTAATCCCATAATGCGGGATGCAAAAGTCATTAAAGAAAGAATAAGACCTGATTTTACCAGTGATTTATTTGAATTTTTCATGATTTTTCTATATTAATACATATAGAAACAGTTCGCAAATGGTGGGTTTTAAGAATGCTTCTTTCACGTGAAATCAGTTTTATAATCAATTAAAAATGAGTTTCAGGCTAGATAGTATAGCAAAAGAATCTTTACAAAAAATGATATACTCTATAGAAACAAAGAAAAACATAATCATCAAGGGAGAAAATGAAATTTAATCTGAACGATTTTCTGGAGCTGGATACAAACGGACTGTTTGCGGTGAACGGGGGAACAGACTGCCATTCATCAAGTAATTCTCCAAGTTCAACTACTTCAGAAGGAGGTAGTGGAGGATCAGGGTCCCTGTGATATTCTAGATTTTCTTTAAGATTATCAGATTTCTTTAAAGGCAAAATAAGCAATCTATCGGCAAAATATAACTAATTTATAAGCTTAAAAATCTCTTTATATTTTGCCGATAACATGATATAATTTGCCTATGGCAAAGATAGAATATATTTCTGTTGAAGAAGCTTCAAAACTCTGGGAATTAAGTACCCGTAGTGTTCGAAATTACTGTGCACAGGGCAGGGTTTCCGGTGCATTACTGGAAGGAAAGACCTGGAAAATTCCTTCAAACGCAGAAAAACCTGGTCGCAAGACCCGTCATATCGAAACAGAAAATAATCTATTGGCATTTTTGAAACGTGAAAAAGAGTCCAGTCTAAAAGGCGGCGTCTATCACAAAATCCAGATTGATCTCACATACAATTCAAATCATATCGAAGGTTCCAGACTTTCCCATGACCAGACACGTTTCATTTTTGAAACAAAAACTCTTGGTATTACCGATGATGCAGTAAAGGTTGATGATATTGTTGAGACCGTAAACCATTTCCGCTGTATAGATCTTGCCATTGAAGGTGCTAACACAAAACTTTCCGAAAGCTTTATAAAACAGCTGCACTATATCCTCAAAACAGGAACTACAGATGCCATGAAATCCTGGTTTAAAGTAGGCGATTATAAAATGATTGAGAACGAAGTTGGTGGCAGCGAAACTGTTCGACCTGAAGATGTTGCTACCGAAATGAAAGCTTTACTTGCTGACTATAACTCAAAATCCGAAATCACCTTTGACGATATTCTTAATTTCCATGTTCGTTTTGAATCAATTCATCCATTCCAGGATGGTAACGGACGTGTAGGCCGCTTGATTATGTTTAAGGAATGTCTCAAGCATAATATTGTTCCTTTTATCATTACAGAGGAATTAAAGATGTTTTATAACCGTGGAATCAAAGAATGGAAAAATGAGCGAGGTTATTTAAGAGATACCTGTCTGACCGGTCAGGATGCAATGAAAGTTAGCTTAGATTATTTCGGAATTAAGTATGAGTAATAATTAAAACTCGACATTTTTTCTTAGAAATTTATAGGATTAGAGTTACCCCAAAAAACAGAAATTTCCGGGGTAACTTTTTTTGAAAATCAGAACTATGCTGCAACATTAACAGTTTTACTGACTGTTGATAGAATAGACTTTAATTGCTTTTCACCAGAGCAGTAACGGGTGCGGATTACGATTTTGTAATCGGCTTGTGCGATGCTGTCTGGAACATAAAATTCCAGTGTTTTTGGTTTGTTGCAGCTGATTGTTTCTTTTGCTACTTCAATCCATGCAGATTCATCTTTGTTCACATTGCCTTCAGAGTCCAGCGGTGCAAACCAGATTCCAGAATCTTCTCCCATTACTTTTAGTTTTATTCCGGTAATGCGCACGCCTTTTCCTTTCAACAGGTTTCGTTCCTCATTCTGATTAAAAGTATTGATGATTCTGTCAATTACAGGATTTGAATCTGCGATTATAACTTTATCAACTTTAAGACTGTCCAGCGCTTCCTGAGCACGGCTGCTTGGAGTAAAGTTTAGTTTGAATCCTGGAATACTCGAACCGCCTGGATTTTCGCCGCTTATGCTTCCTGCAACGCTGATGTACATTGTTCCAAGTCCAAGAACATCTACTGACTTTGCATTCTGCCATGACTTAATCATTTCGTCTCCCAGAAGATTTGCAACATGCTGAATCATGTAAGGGCTTACTCCTGGATTTTTTTCTGAGATTGATGCAATTAAGTTTTCAAGAGTTACTGTGTTTCTTGTTACACGTCCGATGAATGAATTCTCTTCTGCAGAGAACTGATTTTTGCGCAGAGTCACGCTTAAGATGCTGTCTGCATTTTTAAAATTATAAGTAGCCATAACGGTCTATGCTCCTATGATAAATGCGGTGATTAAGCTTTGGTTTGTAAACTTTCCAAAATATCGAAATCACCATTGAAAAAATGATTTTGTCAAAGCCGAACCAACGGAACGGTGGAGACCAAAAACTTTGAATACAGAGCTTCATGATTTTTACAGCACTGTATTAAGAAAAAAAAGTCTTTGACAGAGAGCATAGATTTATAGTATAATTATTCATTGATTTTTGATTCTACTATAGAATCTATGCAAAGCTTCTGTTTAACGCCAATTAAACGGGAGCTTATTTTTTTGCCAGGTGGCCATCTAGCTAATCCTCCTTTGTAATTCAGAGTTGTTTTTTTGTGCCGTAATATGCGACACAAGTTTCTTCATAAATTTTTCTGTCAGAGTTTTATGATTCTGACAATAAAAGTGCGCAAGAGATAACTGGTCTTTGCTCATGAACGAGCTTAAATCCAAATCTCCTGCGCCTTTTGCCTGCAAAAGTTCTTCTTCACTGAACACAAGCAGAGAGGTAAGTAAATCTGCTATGTTTTCATGAATTTTTATAAAAACAGTTTTTGCAATCGGATCAATTTGTTCCGATTCTGGTATTCCTGTACTTAACTTAAAGTAGTTTATCAATCCCCAGTGAGAGATTTCATGCGCAATTGAATAAAGCGCACAGCGGTCTCCATTACGGGCTTTTTGGTAAACAGATTCCTTGATGCCAATTTCATGACAGTTTGAACGATGTTTGTAATATGCCTGAATACTGTCTTTGTAATACCAGTCCGCATCGGCAATAATATTGAACTCAAACTGTGCATCAGCCTGACAAAGCTTTTTTTCTGCAATGTTCAAGGCTGGAAAGTTTTGTGTAGAGTCGAGTTCAAAAAACTTTCTGAACTCAACAGCCATTTTCTTAAAATCCACAACCATCATTAAGATGACTGTTCCAATCATAGAAATCTGTTCTGCCATTTGAAATAAACCTCCATGTGTTACATAGGCGCAGCTTCCGATTTAATTTTTTGCAGACAATCCTTTATTTCTGCAAGCTGTTTTCTGTTCATTTGCGACAGGTCATGTGCAAACATAACAGCAGTATCTACATATTCAGGAAAAAGTTCTGCCTGAATACCCGAAAGGCCAATTTCGACCTTTTTCCTTGATTCTGCAACAAGACGTGCAAACTCAAGCTTTTGTTCCTCTGAAAGGCTGTATGCCTTATAAAGGTTTTCTTTCATATCTTCCGGTGCAGTTCTTTTATCATTTTCGATTGCCGAAAGATAAGCGGCAGAAAGACCAATCTTGTCTGCCATATCGCCCAAGCTCTCGTCGCTGTCAATGCGAATCTTTCTAAGAAACTTTGCGATGTCTGTAGCCATACTTTTACCACCGTTTTTACGGTCATTCCCGTAGGATATTGTTAATATGGCGGTTTGCTACTTCCGCCAAACCCTTCAACTTGTTTATATATTATTACAGCTATTTTATTAAGTCAATACTAAAATAATAAAAATATTTACAAATTGTAAATAATAACAAATCTTTTGTGTATGTTACGACAGTTCTGCGGTCTGTAATACGACAGTTCTGCGGTCTGTAATACGACAGTTCTGCGGACTGTGGAATGGACTGACTTGGGGTAGTGGATGGGTGGAGAGTTGTAAGGTGCAAGTATTTTGTGAAATCATGGTGTTTCCACAACAAAAACGTGGATTTGTGGCATAATGTTCTATTATAATGGATGGAGAAGATGGCAGATACATTAATACGTGACAACAAGGATTACGGTAGTGTTGGTGAATTCTTAAAGGATGTTATAAAAGAAGGTTCAGAACTTTCTGTGGTTTTCGCTTACTTTACCATCTTTGCTTATTATGGTTTGCATGAGCAACTTGATTCTATTAAGAGGAAGATTGGCTAAAATGGGCAATTGTTGCTGTAAAAAGTTCTTACGGATTTGAATGGCAGGGCGATAATATTCTTATTGCACGAGAAAATCTTCTTTTTGATGTCGCAGAGCACTATGAAGCAAAAAAAATTACAACTAAAATTACAACTTTTGACACCTTGTTTTTATAAGTTTGCAGGTAGATAATTATGATGTACTAAGGCGAGCCGGCAGCCTGCAGATTTTCTTAGGAGGATTGTATGATTATTGAGTTTTTATTAACATGTCTGGTTTTGCTTAGCAGTTCTATCTTTGGAACTCTGGCAAGTGGAGGAGCAGTTTTTGATTCATTGTTTTTTATATCAGATTTAATTTTGTTCGTTTTGCTGCTTGTTATTCTCGGAGTGTTTATTTTTATTTTAGGATACGGAAAGCCATTTATAAAAATCTTCACCTCAAAAAAAAGTTTTAATAAACTTGAATTGAAAACATTGAAGGATATTGAAAAATCAATTGTATATGCTTCTAAAGTTGCAGCTTATGAAGCTATCTTTTTTGTCTGTATTGGAACAGTTTATTATTATGTAAACTGGATGAATACTCAGACTTTGGGTTTTCAGCTTTCTCTTATGATTTTATCATTAAGATTTATTTGCACTATTGAAATTATACTTTTTTCAATGAAAGCAAAAGTTAAGAAACAGATTATTGAATTCATGGCAGAAGCAGAATCAAATAATGAAACTAGTAAAAAAACAGTAAAAGATGTGATTTTATATCTGCTGAAAATTGTGATAGTTTTTGCAGCCCTTTTTGGCCTAGTTGTATTTGTAATTATGAACTACACTAAAAATGAAAGTGAAATCTATTTTGGAAATATTTCAACCTGGCTGGATTTGCCTTCATTATTTTTTGTAATTGTTCCGGCTCTGCTGCTTCTGTTATGTAATGGTTTATGGAAAGATTTTTTCTCAGGAATTAAATCCGTAATAAAAGGTGAAAGAAAAAATATTTCTGAAAAATCTAGATTTGCCAATGCAGTTTCTGTTGTGCGCTATATAGTTTTATTTTCAAGTCTTATAGCAGTAATGATTGGTTATTATGCGGTGTTAACTTATCTTGATAATAAAGAGGTGCTTGGACCAAATATGATGGTTGCAACCATTCCTTGTTTTTATGCTGTAATCATAAATCTTATTTTGCTGTCTGTAGAGGCAAGGTTAGACCATATTTCTGAATAATTGATTTACTATGGTTATTGAGTTGATATTAGTTTTTGCAGTCACTGTATGTCTGACAGTGATTGCTGAATTGAAAACAAAAACAAAAGAAATTTCTCATATACTTGCATTTGTTTCAAATTACGGAATTTTATCGGGTGCATTTATTTCAATTATTCAATTGCTTATAACAATCTCAAAATATGAACAGCTTATTGTCAGTAAAGTTTTAGTTGAAGAAACTTCTATAATAAAATTTATTTTGATGATTTTTGTAAGCTGCAGACCCTTGCTTATTGGAACAGGAATAAAAGTAATAATTTCTGGAATTAGCTGGATTTTAAGAGAAGATAAAAATGTAGTGATTCTGGAAAAACAATCCGACCCGTTTTCTATTCTTTCCCGGCGTGAAAAAGAAGTTGCCCGCCTGGCAGCAAAAGGCTACACAAATGCCCAGATTGCAGAGGAGCTTTACATTTCTACAGAAACAGTAAAACGCCATATGTCAACAATTTTTGAAAAGCTGGGGATTGAATCGCGGAAACAATTAAAAGAAAGTGACAATTAAAAATTGACAGTACGTACAAATTATATTATTATATACGTATAAAGGTGCTGTCATGGATGCAAAACTAACTCTAAAATTAAAAGACGACTCTATCTCCCGGGCAAAGAAATATGTTTCTTCCATAGGAACTTCGCTTTCGGCTATTGTTGAAGATTTTTTTGATGGGCTTACACTTCAGCAGCAGGAGGGGGAGTTCAAATACAGTCCTCTTGTAAAGGAACTTTCGGGAATTATCCAGCTGGACGAAAATTGCGATTACAAAGCTGATTATGCTTCATATCTGGATCAAAAATATGAATAAGATTTTTGTGGATACCGACGTAATTCTTGACCTGCTTGCACGGCGCCTTCCGCACTTTCATTTTTCGGCAGTTCTTTTTACCTTTGCAGAAATGAAAAAACTTGAACTTTTTACAACTCCTCTGATTTTTGCAAATACCTTTTACATTCTGCGAAAACAGCTGGGAAATGAAGAAGCAAAAAAGGCGCTTCGAAAGTTACGGGTTCTTGTTCATATAGTAGATTCATCAGAAGCAGTAGTAGACAAAGCCCTCAATTCAGACTTTGCAGATTTTGAAGATGCCATCCAATATTATACCACCCAGGAAAATGGAATTAATATTCTTTTGACCCGCAATCTTCGCGACTACAAAAATGCATCACTTATAGTACAAACGCCGGAAACTTTTCTTGTTTCTAACGGATTGATTTGATTAAAGATTGTGATGAAAAATTTCTAGCCTGGAAGCGGTATATAATGAACACAAAAAATTTGACATTTATAACAATATGCAATATATTGCATATATGCAGATAACAAATGACCAGATTCTTGGTATGATGCCACCTCAGTTTGGATTGTTCGGGCTTCTCTTTGCTTTTATGAACAGACTGCAGACAGCAGGGGATTCCTTTTATGAAGAGATAACCTGCAAGCAGTGGTTTCTTCTGGCATGTATGAATCTCTATTCAAAAGAGGCACCCACTGCCAATGAACTTGCCGAAACAATGGGCTGTTCCAGGCAGAACGTAAAAGAGATTCTCAACGCTCTTGTAAAAAAGGAAATCCTTGTGTTGAAGCAGGATGAGAATGATAAACGCAAGCAGCGGATTTATCTGACGTCAAAGCAAAAGAGGCTTGCAAAAAAATATCAGAATAAAGAGATGGAATTTTTGAAGCTTTTATATAAGGGCATTTCTGATGATGAAATCAAAAATGTATTTCAAATAATTTCCAGAATGGAAAGAAATTTAACAGGGGCGGCAAGGGGAGTAACCAAAGGTGTCGCAGGTTCTGAAGGTCTTCCGATTCAGGAGGAATCAAAATGAAAAAAATCGTAATTTACACAAGTCAGACAGGTTTTACAAAAAGGTATGCAGAATGGATCAGCGAGGCGAGTGGGGCAGAATGCATAGAATTCAAACAGGCTAAAAAAATCAAACTTTCTGATTATGATGCGATTATTTTCGGCGGCTGGTGCATGGCTGGGGGAGTTACAAAACTTGGCTGGTTTAAAAATCAGATTGCAGAACTTTCTTCTGAGAGTAAAAAGATTATGGTTTATATGGTGGGTGCAAGCCCTGCAGAAAGTCCTGATATTCCTCTTGCAATGGAAAGAAATTTTTCGGGTACAGAATGGAAAGGCGTTAAGACCTTTTACTGTCCAGGCGGCCTGAATTATGACAAAATGAATTTCTTTTTCCGTTTTACAATGAAAATGCTGGTAAAATCCCTTGCTTCAAAAAAAGATGCTACAGAGAAAGATAAAGATATGGCTCAGATATTTTCTCATTCCTACGACATTTCTGACAAAAAGTTCATCGAACCAATTCTTGCCAGGGCAAACGCATTATAGATTCTGCAAAGCGTAAAGCAGACATTTTTCGTTTTTTGAACAGAGTGTCTGTTTGTTGCCTATTGTAAGATTCTTCTTTTTTGTTGCGACAGGCAAATCTAATCCCTTTAATAGG
>ERZ808026.222-NODE-222-length-12042-cov-3.943335_pt1 | contig 12042 bp, 8 predicted proteins | sample MGYA00380182_ERZ808026 | MGnify/ENA primary metagenome ERZ808026 (study PRJEB31490, sample SAMN06133376) | cow dung metagenome | isolation source: H9 | host: cow | place: China: Chengdu | collected 2015-05 ... | reverse complement strand
GTCCCAGTGCAGACATGGCTGTATAAATCACGAATGCACCGACCATAATAACATCACCATGAGCAAAGTTTAACATTTTTGCAATCCCGTATACCATCGTATATCCAAGAGCAATAATTGCATAAACACTGCCAAGGCTGACGCCATTAATTAAGTAGCCTAAAAAACTCATAATAGCACCTCTTTTTCATAGCATCTCTCCTCATAGGCTCCCATCGCCTACGATTTACATACAAGTATGCAACATTATAGCAAAAAGAAAAGGGATTGTCAAAGTGACAATCCCTTAAATTTCAACATTTTTTCAGTATTTTGATAAGTTTTTTCTTCCTAATTACATCGCTGTGTAAGCGCCGTCTTTGATTACCATCGCTTTTGGAGATTTAGATGGTTCACCGTCTGGTGTCCATGTGATTCCTTCGCCTGTTAAACCATCGATAGAGATTTCTGTGATTGCTGTTTTTAATCCTTCGCAAAGATCAGAAACGCTCATGTCTGGTGTAAGACCAGCTTTTTCTACAGCTGCTTTGATAGCGTAGATTCCGTCGTAAGCATCAGCTGCGAACTGGTTAGGAACTCCACCGAACTGTTCGTCGTATGCTGCTACGAAGTTCTTTGTTAATTCTTTATCTTCGTCAGCTACGAATGGTGTTAATAACATAACGCCTTCTGCTAAAGCTGTATCGAAACCTTCTACAGAAAGGATACCGTCAAGACCGTCGCATCCGAAGAATTTTGCATCATAAGCCTGTTTGTCAGCTTCATTTAAGATTAAAGATGCTTCCTGGTAGTAGATTGGTAAGAATACTAATTCTGCACCAGCATCCTTTGCTTTCTGTACCTGTACAGAGAAGTCTGTTTTGTTGTCTGCTGTGAACGCTTCAGCTACTACGATATCGAATGGCTGATTTTTTGCTTCAGCTGCGAATGTTTCGTAGATACCTGATGAGTAAACATCAGAGCTGTCATAGATGACTGCAACTTTTGTTGCAAGAGCATTTTCACCGATGTACTGAGCAGAAGCTGCACCCTGGTTAGGGTCAGAGAAACATACGCGGAATGCGTTGTCGTTTGCTACACAGTCAACTGCAGATCCTGATGGTGTTAAAAGGAACATATTGTCTGCTGCTGCTTCATCTGCAACTGCGATACATGGTGTAGATGTAACTGTACCAAGGAGTAACTGCATACCCTGGTCTTTTAAGCTGTTGTAAGCGTTTACTGATTTTTCAGCATCATTTTCATCATCACCCCAGATGAATTCTACCTGATATCCGTTGATACCGCCTGCTGCGTTGATTTCTGCTGCTGCGATTTCAGCAGAGTTTTTCACGCACTGTCCATAGATTGCAGCACCGCCTGTGATAGGTCCGATACCGCCGATTACAAATTTTGCATCTGCTGACTCTTCTGCTGCAGGTGCGTCTGTTTTTGGTTCTTCTTTTCCACCGCATCCAACAAGACAAGCTGCTGTCATTGTGAGTGCGAGAAGTAAACTAAGAAACTTTTTCATTGTACTTTTCCTCCTCGTTCTTAACGAAAATTGATAAACCAGATTCTACTCCTCTTTTTGGGGTTTGTCAACACAATTTACATCATTACTGTAACTTTTTGCCACTTTAACACATTAAAATATCGTTATGAAAACCATTTGCTTCCATAACGATATTCTTATTCTGTAATCTCAAAGCTTTGGCTGCTCAAAATCATATCAAGCTTTGGATCATATACCACAATATTAAATCCTTTTCCATTTGGTGCATATTCTACACCATCAAACTGAATACTGGCATTACAGCCCGCCTGTGCTCCCTGACTGATCACGTTCACTACATGGTCATGGAGCCGGTTTTCATAGGCCACCACTTCCTCAGAGCCTGTCTCTGCATGAATCAATCCATTCTCTACTACTGCCAGATAGCTGTTTCCGCCTGCCATTGAGACATCCCACTGACATCCCAGCTGCTGCATCAGAGAAACTGCTTCCTGACTTAGATATGCCCCTGCATCCTGATTCACTGCCATGCAAACCATGTAATCTTTGCCGATCAATTCTGCAATGTATTCCTCAAAGGTTTCAATCTCATTTAATTTCAGCTGATGTTTATAACGATAATAATAATCTGCATCCTCATGCCACCGGGCAAATTGCGGATTTTCCCTCTTATCCTCTATTTCATAAAGCTTCGTTAACCATTCTCCAATGCGTTTTGTCACTGTTTCCGCATGAAATACATGGTTATGAAGCTGACCCTTCATTTCACGGTTCAGATCAAGGTACGGCACGCCGTGGGCATCTGCGATATCTGCCACAGCATTATATTCCGCCTGATTCTGGATGTGGTCATTTGGTGTCTTCAAAAACAGCAGATCAACTCCCTCCTCTTTACAAAGGGCGATGATTTTTTCCATATATTCTACAGAAAGCTCTGCAAGCTGTGCCTTTTCTGTCACCTTAGAGATCTCCTCGTTAAATGTCCCTCCATCCGGGAACCCATCCAAAGAAGGGGTATACCCTTTATATGGATTATGTTTATCCGCTGTAATGTATTCCAGAGATGGTTTATCCAGTGTTGTCCATGTATCATGATATTTTGCCAGTTCAAAAATATAAGGCCAGCGTTCTCCTGCCGGAATAATATCAAAAATTGCCTGAAGCTTTACCGGTCCCATCCGCAGATCATCCAGATTGATATGCAGCACGCCTTCATGGGTGTACTCCGGTGTATTACAGTAGGAAACTTCCAGTACAATGGCCTTCGGCTTCTGGTATTTCAAAGCTTCCTTCACATAGTAGTAAGACAGATACATGGGCTGCTCATTGGCACCAAAATCGTAGGACGTGATCCCATATTCTTCCCAGAGCACCGCCGGAACGACAGAGGTAAACATCTGACTGGACCCAATAAATACAAAATCCAGACTGTTCTTTTCCTCTGCATAAAATCCTTCTACTTTTCTCGTTGTATCATAATCAAAGGTCACACGCTTGTCTTTCAATATGACCGTAAGTCCATAAAGCAGACCTATGGCACACCCTAAAAACAATGCAATTCTGACCGCGATTTTCCATTTTTTCATTCAATCAATACCTTTCCAAACGATTCATCCATGTTGCTAGAATTGACCATACAAAAACTGTGCAGCGCTATAGCCCGGGCCGTATACACCCAGAACTGCAATCAGTGCAATGGCTCCAAGATAAATTCCCCAGCGCAGGATGATATGCTGTTTTTCCAGCATTTCCCGCAGATTCCCTTTTTCCTGAAAATGTTCAATCACCATCACAAGTACAACACAAAGAAGCAATGCCATAAAGCTGCGCGCTTCAATGCCAAATTCATACAATGTACCATCAAATAATACCCATGGAGTCATATCGGTCAAAATTCTCTTTAACATAGATAATCCTGCTCTTAAATTTGCGGAGCGGAAGATGACCCACGAAATAGTAATTAAAACAAACGTACATGCTCTCTGCCACAACACATAAAAGCCTGAGTTTTCATTAATTTTCAATACATTTCGTACCTTTTTACGAATCGGCTGCAGGACTTCTCCTGCTACCTGATATCCTCCCTGCATCAGTCCCCAGAAAATATACTGCATTCCGGAGCCATGCCAGATACCGCTGACCAGAAATGTCATCATCAGATTCACATATCTGCGAAACTTGCCTTTTCGATTTCCCCCAAGAGGAATATACACATAATCTCTCAACCAGCTGCTAAGAGAAATATGCCAGCGTCTCCAGAAATCTTTGATGGAGACTGCCCTATATGGTCTCTCAAAGTTCGTCTGCAGTCTGATTCCATAAACTTCAGCCGCTCCCATGGCGATACAGACACAGCCCAGGAAGTCTGTATATAACTGAATGCTGTAGAGCACTGCTGCCACTGCAAGTACTGTTCCTTCATACAGATGATATTCCGGAAATACCGCATTGACAAAAATAGCTGCACGGTCAGCAATGACCATTTTTAAAAACATTCCCCATAAAATCAGCTGAAAACCGAACTTTACGGTTTTATAGTCAAACTCATGACCTTCAAATAACTGCTCTTTTAACTGACTGTATCTTGGAATCGGTCCCTGCAGAATCTGTGGAAAGAAGGATACAAAGAGTAAATATTTGAAAAAATTATTCTGAGCATCTGTTTTTCCCTGATATACATCCACACAATAGGCAATCACCTGCAGTGTATAAAAAGAAATCCCCATGGGTGCCAGAATTGACACTCCCGCCAGGGGAGCAAATTTCACCGTCAAAAGCACTGCCAGATTTGCGCAGATTACAAGGGCAAGGATTCCTTTTCCAGATCCCTTATGCTTTTCTGCCCATTTTCCATAGAAAAATGTGGTGACTGCGCTAAACAGCAGATAACCGATCCGATACGGTACTGACCAGACATAGAAAACCAGACCGGAAAGCAATAACACCCCCCAGCGCATCTTCTTTGGTACTGCGTAGTAACAGAACACGGATATAATAAAAAATACCGCAAATGTGAATGATAAAAAATCCATCTACGTTCTCTCTTTCTCTTTCAAACTATACTCTACAGTATAACAAAAGCCCGCAGAACCCTGCAAGGTCTGCGAGCTTTTATTTCCTGCGGGTGAAGGGACTCGAACCCCCACGGTCTCCCACCAGAACCTAAATCTGGCGCGTCTGCCAATTCCGCCACACCCGCGTATCATTTAGATTAACACTATTCCAACAAAAAGTCAATGTATCAGAAATCACTAAGATGGACTATCAATCTGTCATTATTGCAAATTCACACCTTAGATATTAAAATGAGTATAACAATCATCTATTTGGAGGCATTATGAAAAATATTCTTTTCATGAACCGTGAGAAATTGAAACATGTTTTATATTTAATCAGCATTTTCATCCTGCTGGGATTATCAATCCTTGTTTTTTATCACTCTGCAAAGAGTTTTCTTTTATTGGATTATCTGAAAGATATTTTAAATGAACAGCACTTATCCTTAATGATCCTTTGCGGATCTGCATTTTTGCTGTCAGCACTTCTGTTTATCAGTAAGTTTTTAGATCTCTTCTCTGAAAAAAAACTGATCCTCATCTCAGCATTATTGGGTGTACTTGCTGTTTGCCTGCAATATTTTCTGCTTTTCAAAATTGAAGCAGTCATTCGATACGATCACTTAAGAGTATTCGATGCAGGACTTGAAATCATGCGTACCGGAAAACTTTCCTTAAGCGCCAATAACGGCTACTTTGGTCTATATCCATTTAACATTTCCATTGCCGTATTTAACAGCATTCTTTTGCGTATCGTTTCCTTTTTGGGGATTCCGGAAAGCTTTTACTTGCTCTCTGTTCAGGCAATTTACTTGTTTTTCATTGACCTTGGAATCTTTTTCTCCTGGCAGATTGTCCGCATGCTCTATTCTGTAAAACATGCAGCCATGTTTACAGTTCTTTGTGTATGCAACCCAATGTTTTATGTATGTATCATGGGACTTTACACAACCACCCTGATGCTCCCGCTTTTGATGGGCGCCATGTTTTTTATTATTTGTTTCCAACGGACAGCTGATTATGGAAAAAAATTACAATTTGGTTTCTTAGCGGGTCTTTCCATTGCTTTTGGAACCAGACTTCGTGCAACCGTAGTTATCTGTGCAATCGCATGGATTATTTATCTGCTCGTGAAAAAGAAAGAAATTAACACTTTTAAATATAACACCAAACAGATTGCACTTCTTATCAGCATGATACTTTTGGGCAGCGTCATTGGATTTGGCGGCTTTACTGCCTTCCAAAACACTTATGTCCATGAAGATTATCATGATACACAAATGCCGCCAATTTATTACCTGATGTTCGCTATGAATCCGGGTTCTAAAGGAAGTTACAACGAAGATGACTTTCTTATGATTTCCAAGTACAAAACTCTGGAGGAAAAGAAAGAAGCATCCATAGAAGTCATCAAGGATCGCTTAGAAGACTACGGGGTATCCGGTACTCTTTCTCTTGCAAAAACCAAGCTTACAAAAACCTGGAGTGATGGTATTGAAGATTTCGGTGATTTTCTGACAACCTCCAGAAACTACGGTACGATTCAAAGTTATATCGGAGGCGTCCACAAGGATTTTTTTGCACTTTATGCCCACATTTATCATGTTGCAGTCATGGGAATGCTTTGTATAGCAGTAATTCTTGCACTATTCAAAAAATGTGATTCCTCCTGCTACTTAATTCTCCTGACACTCCTTGGTGGAATGATTTTCCATATTCTTTGGGAATCCTTTTATTACTATAGTTTTGGTTTTACCATATTATTTATGATTCCGGCCGCAGAAAGCATCTGCTTTTTCTCTGATAAAAAATGCAGTGCGCACACCTCCGGCGGACTTGGAATGATTACCCTTGCAGGATTTCTCATTTTACTGGTACCTGCGCTCAAAGAACTGTCCACTGCTGAGTACAAACACAGCGATTATGCGGTTGTTCAGGATATGTCCCTTGGAGAATGCGAGCCGCTCTTAAGCGGCCAAACCATTACCCAGACCTTTGTGACCGATCGTCCATTTAACCGTATAGGATGTAAAACCTATAATGACACAGGATCTAACAACGGCTCAATCTATCGCATGGAACTTTTGAATTCTCATGGTGATGTTCTTGCACAGCGAGAATTTACCGGCGCAGAAACAGCAGATGGCGATTACTGTTATTTGGCATTAGATGATATCATTCCAGCAGAATCTCAGACCTACACCATTCGTCTGACAGCACTCCATACAACAGCTGCTGAACATCTGATGTTTGGATATTACAACACACACCAGTATGACATTTACAGCGACGGTCATATGAGCGGACTGAACAGTGATGAACGCTCCGACCTGACATTTATGGTACTGCTCAGTACTACTGACAGCTTTTTTCATGAATTACCTTTTTAAGCACGAAAAAACGGCACCGGAAATCTTCCGATGCCGTTTCCTTTTATATATTCATTTTTAATCCATTTTATCCAAATCTGCAATCAGTGTCTCAATATCTTCATCCTTTGTGGCCCAGCTTGTGCAAAAACGAACTGCATCATATTCATCATCCAATGGCACCCAAAGCTCAAAGGCATATTTTTCCTTTAGCTGCTCCAAATGCTCTTTTGGCATAATTGGGAACTGCTGATTTGTATAAGAATCATAAAACAGCGGATATCCTTTTTCCAAAAAGGCTTCTTTTAAATGCAATGCCTGTTTTACTGCCTTACCCGCGATTTCTTCATAAAGACCATCTTCCAGCAATGTCAGGAACTGAATTCCCAGCAGACGCCCTTTTGCCAGCATGCCGCCCCGCTGCTTGATCATATAGCGGAAATCCTTTGTAAGTGCAGGGTTTGTAATTACCACCGCTTCTCCAAAAAGAGCTCCCACCTTTGTGCCTCCAATATAGAATACATCCGTATATGCTGCGATATCCTTCCATGAAAGGTCTGTTCCTTCAGACATCAATCCATATCCAAGTCTTGCCCCATCCATGTATAAAGGCAATTCCAGCTTCTGACAGGTTTCATATAAGGCCTTTAATTCCTCTTTTGTATACAGTGTACCATTTTCTGTAGGATGGGAAATATATACCATCCCCGGCTGTACGATATGTTCATGAGAAGCATCTGCCCAGTGGGCATCATATACTTCCTGCACCTGCGCCGCTGTGATTTTCCCATTCTCTGACGGCAATGCAAGCACCTTATGTCCTGTAGCTTCAATCGCTCCTGTTTCATGGGCATTGATATGACCCGTCACAGCAGACAGCACCCCCTGATAAGGTCTTAAGATTGAAGCGATCACCGTCATATTGGTCTGTGTACCGCCAACCAGAAACTGTACATAAGCATCCGGTGTTCCACATTTTTCTTTGATGATTTTTCTTGCACGCTCACAATATTCGTCTTCTCCATATCCCGGAGTCTGGACAAAATTTGTTTCCATCATTTTTTCTAAAATCTTCGGATGAGCACCTTCCAGATAATCACAGTTAAACCTAATCATGTTTTTTCTCCTGTTCCTTCACAATCATGTCAGCCACATTTGCTTCCATGTTCTCCTCTGTATATGCAATCATGGCTGCTGAAACTGCTCCCTCTAAAATTGCATCCATGCCCGGCACTTCTCCCGCACCAACCAATTCAGAAAGCTTCAAAAGTAATCCCATATTCCCTTCCTGAATCACATCCTCTAAATTAGCACCCTGCTCCGCATAAGGAATTGCCATCTGAGCAATGGTTCCAAGCCAGCTTTCGCAGATTGTTCCTACAACTGCTCCATCCCCTGCCAGAAGCTTTTTGTAGGCTTCCTGCATTTCATTCTCCGACAGTTCCTCAATCTGTTCCAAATCATCCAGATACATCTGAAAATATACATTTTCTTCCTGTGATTCCTCATCCACGATTACCGGCTCTTCTTCCTCTTCCGTTTCCGGTTCTCCCGTCTGTACTTCCGGTGGAAGCTGCAGGTACTGATAGATCATTTCTACATGTTCCTCTGAAAGCTCCATGCCTTCAAAATATTTCAGGATTTCCCCTTTGGAAAGACCGCCCGGTGTGGTTCTGGTCACTTCTGCCACCGCACGCAGAGTCTCCATAAAAGTATTTCTATCTAACATAATCTTCTCCCGTCAATTGTTTCTATTCGTTTCTAAGCGCTGATAAAGCTGAAAGTCTCATGGCACGAAGTGCAGGCATCAAACCTGCCAGCATACCGATAATCACTGCAAAGACCAGTGACACTCCCGACAGCCAGAACGGAATATAGGAAAGTGTCGAATATCCTGTACTCTGTCCAGCCACCGCATTGATAATGGCTGAAATACCATAACTTAATAAAAGACCAATAGCTCCACCGGAAAGTCCGATAAATCCGGCTTCCATCAGAAATAAATCCCTGATTCTTCCAAGGCTGCATCCAAGCACCTTCATAATGCCGATTTCTTTGGTACGCTCATAAATTGACATCATCATTGTATTCGCAATCCCAATGGCTGCAACAAACAGTGATACCGCACCAATGCCGCCAAGGACACCCTGTACCATAGCATACTGGTCTTCCATCTGTTTTACCCATTCAGCATTGCTATAGGCATAATAGCCCATATCTATGATCTGCTGCTGGACTTCTTCTACATTTTCCATTTTATCAACCTTTACAAAGAGTTCTTCATAATACCATTCCTTGTATGGTTTTCCATTGGGGCGTGCAGGCTGATTCGGAATCGCGCGATTTTTAAATATCTTTTTCAACTGATTTTTCAGTGCTTCAATGTTACAATACGCTTCATAGCTAAACTCATTATACTCATCCACAGTTCCCGCCACAAGTCCTGTTGATTCGTACATGTATTTTTTCGGCTGTGCCACAGGATTTCCATTTTCATCAGTACCGCCATACTTGGCATTCCAGTAAGCATCTGAATCCATGATAAAGAAAATAGGATCCTTTGCCAGATCAATGTCCGGCAAAACACCTGTGTCCCAGTAATATTCATTGGTTCTGGAATTATAGAAATTTGTAATGATCTGGTTTCCATACAGGAACTGCAGATTTTCTTCGTCCGTCGGCAAACCGGCTCCTTCTGCCAGAGGAATGTCCATGGCCTGCAGTGCTTCTGTTGTCAACGCCCGGATGGAAATATTACCTTCGTATGCACCGCATTTCAAGATTGGATACATGGTAAGTACCGGTGAGGCAATTACCACATGAGGAATTTCCATAATGGAAGCCGCCGTGCTGTCTGTAATTTTACCGTCATTCTCACTCGTACCGGAGCTTTCCACTGCAACCGCCACACCACCGGAAGAATAGCTCATGCCGCAGCCTTCCCGGACAGTAATCGTAGTCAGGCCGCCGCTCTGCTCAATCTGCTCCATGGTAGATTTGGTTAACCCCAATCCTAGGGAAATCATTACCACAATGGATGCCGTACCAATGATCACCCCTAAGACTGTTAAAAATGTACGAAGCTTTCTGCGCCAGAGATTTGAAACACTCATTCTGAGTAAGTCAATAAACCTCATCCCTCTGTCTCCTATTCGTTATCTTCCAAAGAGTCGATCAGTTCCATTTCTTCCTGGGCAAGCTTTTTGGCTTTTTTCTTCTTTTTGATCAAAAGAACTGCCGCTGCTGCACCGCCCACAACTGCTACACCAATGATCACATAACCCCACCAAGGGAATCCGGATCTTTGTTCTTCCATTCCTTCCATCATCATCGGATCTTCCATCATATCAGGATAGAATGGTTCGTTGACAAATAATGTCATAGTTTTTTCAATGGCAGCTTCTTTACCTTCTTCATCTTCATAGCTGATGATGATTTTTACAGTACCATCATCCATGGTTGCAGCCTGTCCCATAAGATAAGCATCCACATTTCCGGTAGCGCCCGGATCCATATTTCCAATGAATACATCCCCACCGCTGATGGAGTCTGCAACAAATTTCACATTTACATTATAAAGCTTTGTTTTTCCCACATTGTAAATGCTGAACATCACGTTGGCTTCGTTTCCCACATCGATGGCATCCGGCATTGCCTGAATGCTGCTTAAATCCACCTTTGCTTCCTGCTTGATCGGCACGGAAACACTGGCTGTTTCCGTAAACGGGTTAGCCTTGCTGTCTTCATATTCCATATTTACAGTAACTACGTACGGCTTCTGGGCAAGATCAGCTTTGGATTTTAATTCGATACTGATGCTTTTTGTTGCATTCGGACCAATACTGTCTACGAAGATTGTGCTGGAACCGGCTGTTGGTAAAAATGCAGCATAGGTATTATTTGCATCGGTTCCTTCCTGGGTTCCCTGAATGTCAAAGAGCATGTTGGAGACTGCTGTTTCCTTGGATGTATTTTTTAAATTTAATGTCAGCTTAAAGGTGTCTCCTGCATACACCTCTTCCGGTGTTGTCGTAAAACCTGTTACAATCACACGCGGGGTGGACAGTTTTCCGTTTTCATCTTCCGGCTCCACGCCGTTTACCTGAACATAGTAGTCTAATGCTACGCTGCCTTTGGTGCCGTCTGCTTCGTTATAGGATACGTTAAATGTCAGTTTTGTATAGCCCGTGATGGCATCATCTCTGGTTCTTAAAGTCCAGCGGAAGGTGTGTTTTCTCTCTAAAACATCTTTGCCGGAATCTTCTCCATAAAGCTTTTCACAAACCTGAGAATAGTCTGTTTTTTCGATGTCGAATGGCCATACTGTAGGGTCACTGCTAAGTGCCGGAGTGATTACCACATTTGTAACCTTTGTTTCGCCTAAGTTTACTAATGGCACGGCGATTTCACAGTGCTGGCCTGCATTAGCTGTAGTAGTGTCGTATTCTTTGCCGCCTATAATAATGTTACTGTTGACGTCGATTTTTTCCGGTTCAACTGGTACTTCTATAATTTCCTTTTCCGGCACTGTACCACAACCATCCAATTTAGCTTTTTTATCTTTTACATATTTCAAAGAATCATTTTTTACTGAATCATTAAGTTTTTCTACAGAAGAATCTGCTTTTTTATTTAACATTCCGTTTTTGTATTCGTAATCCAGATCTGTTGCTACCTGATTCATAATTTCATCTGCTATTTTTTTTCCATTTTCAGAAAATTCCTTAGAATCGTAATACTCATTAATTTCATTTGCGACATCCAAAGCAAGCTGAGCTAATTCCTCCATAGTTGGCTCACTAATGGTTACTGGCTCATTTTCATCCGCCTGCACATTCATCCCCACACTTGGTACTGTCAGCATCGCACACATCATTAATACTAATAATCTTTTCATAACACATTTTCTCCTTGTCTGTTGTCTTCTATCTTTACGATTTTTCCGTCGATAATATGGAATATTCTATCCGCAAAACCAGCCAGATGATTATCATGGGTAACCATGACCAGCGTTTTTTTCTGTTCTCTTACAACTCTCTGCATCATATTCATGATGTCTCTCGAGGTGTTTGAATCCAGATTTCCTGTCGGTTCATCCGCGAAAATAATTTCCGGATCTACT
>ERZ808026.220-NODE-220-length-12087-cov-3.530391_pt1 | contig 12087 bp, 12 predicted proteins | sample MGYA00380182_ERZ808026 | MGnify/ENA primary metagenome ERZ808026 (study PRJEB31490, sample SAMN06133376) | cow dung metagenome | isolation source: H9 | host: cow | place: China: Chengdu | collected 2015-05 ... | reverse complement strand
ATATTGAACCTTATAAGGAGGAATGATTATGAATTACGAATTTTTTACCTTAATGATGATAGTTTGCTTTTTCATTAGTATTTTTGCAAGTACTTCTTTGAAATCTACTTATAAGAAATACATGAAAATACAAAACAGTAGTCATTTTTCTGGGGCACAGGTTGCAGCTAGTATTTTAAGACAGTTCGGAATCAATGATGTAAGGGTGGAAGAAACATCAGGGGAACTTTCGGATCATTATGACCCAAGATATAAGGTGGTAAGATTATCTACAGAGAATTATCATGGAACTTCCATTGCTGCGGTAAGTGTTGCAGCACATGAATGCGGTCATGCCATTCAGCATGCGAAGCATTATGCGCCGTTAAATATTAGAAATACCATTGTTCCGGTAGTAAATTTGGGAAGTAAGCTTTCCTGGCCGATGATCTTAATTGGTCTGCTTTTGGGAATTACAGGATTTTTAGATTTAGGAATTATCCTGTTTTCCTTTAGTTTGATTTTTCAGCTCATTACATTACCGGTAGAATTTAATGCTTCATCCAGAGCATTGAGAATTTTAGATGAATCGGGCATGCTTTATGATGACGAATTAAGAGGAGCAAAAAAAGTTCTTTCAGCAGCAGCCATGACTTATGTGGCAGCGGCGATTGCAACACTTTTGTCACTCCTTCGTCTGATAATTCTTTTTGGAGGAAGAAGACGTAATGACTAACAGTCTGAACATACGAGAAATGGCACTGGAAATTCTGCTGGAAGCAGAACGAAACGGTGCTTACCCAAATGTTTTGTTAAAACAGACTTTGGATAAATATTTATATATGGAAAAGCAGGAGAGAGCATTTTTAACACGTCTTGTAGAGGGAACTGTGGAGAGAAAGCTGACGCTGGATTATTATTTGAATCATGTGTCAAAAACTCCTGTAAATAAATGTAAACCTGTTATTCGATGTATCTTACGCATGGCGGCATATCAGATTTTTTATATGGATGCAGTGCCGGACAGTGCAGCCTGCAATGAAGCGGTAAAGCTTGCCCAGAAAAAAGGTTTCCAGACTTTAAAAGGATTTGTTAACGGTGTGCTTCGTAATCTTTCCCGCAGGAAGTATGAGATTGTAATGCCGAATGAGGAGAAAGAGCCTGTGAAAGCACTTTCTGCAGCTTATTCCGTGCCGGAGTGGCTGGTAGAAAAAGTTATCAAAGAATACGGTATGGAACATGGGAAAAATATGTTTGCATCCCTTTATGAAAATGTGGGAGCAACCACCATTCGTGTGAATAACAGCAAAATCTCCACGGAAGAATGTGCAAAACTTCTAGAAAAAGAAGGGGTTCATGTGGAAAAAGCAGCTTACGTAGAAAATGCACTGGAAATTTCCGATTATGATTCCCTGAGATTTTTGGAAAGCTTTGAAAAGGGGTATTTTCAGGTGCAGGATGTAAGCTCCATGCTGGTGGGACTTGCAGCAAATCCAAAACCGGGGGATACTGTGATTGATGTCTGCGCGGCACCGGGAGGAAAAAGCATTCATGTGGCAGATCTGCTTTTGGGAACCGGTCATGTGGAAGCCAGAGATTTAACAGATTATAAAGTAGGCCTCATTGAAGAGAATATTACACGCTGCGGATTTACAAACGTGACTGCAAAACGGGCAGATGCACTGATGTTTGATGAGGCGGCAAAAGAGTCTGCGGATATTGTGATCGCAGATTTGCCGTGTTCAGGACTTGGGGTGCTGAAAAAAAAGAGCGATATTAAGTATCGTATGAGTCAGCAGCAGATTGAGGAGCTTGCGCAGCTTCAGAGAAGGATTTTGAAAAATGCAGCTGCTTATGTGAAACCTGGCGGTACCCTCATTTACAGTACCTGTACCATTACAAAGGAAGAAAATGATATGCAGGTAGACTGGATTTTGGAAAACTTACCATTACAGCTTGTAAGTTTAGAGGGCTGTATGTGTGAAGAATTATTGAAGAATCATGAACGGGAAGGTGTTTTACAGCTTCTTCCGGGAAGAGAAAAAACAGATGGATTTTTCCTTGCGAAATTACAGAAAATAAAATAGAGGAATCTTATGGAACCTTCGCAGTTTCATAAGCAAAAAACATGAAGGATCTTAAATCATTAAATTTGGAACAATTGACAGAGGAGCTTCTGTCTATCGGAGAAAAGAAATTCCGTGCAAAGCAGGTATATTCCTGGATACATGAAAAACTGGTGGATTCTTTTGATGAGATGACCAATTTATCAAAGGATCTGCGTGAAAAATTAAAAGAAAATTATACATTGAACAGTCTGGATGCTGTGGCAGTACAGACGTCAAAAATCGATGGGACGCAGAAATATTTATTTCGTCTGCAGGACGGCCATGTGGTGGAAAGCGTACTCATGAGATATCATCATGGGAATTCTGTCTGTATTTCTTCACAGGTCGGATGTTTGATGGGGTGCCGTTTCTGTGCCTCCACCATTGGTGGAAAAGTAAGGGATCTTGCTCCTTCTGAAATGCTTGGACAGATTTATAAAATTCAGAAATTATCCCAGGAGCGTGTGCATAATGTGGTTGTAATGGGTACAGGAGAACCTCTCGATAATTATGAGAATCTGGTACAGTTTATTAAGATGCTGACAGACGAAAACGGTCTCAATATCAGCCAGAGAAACTTAACAGTATCTACCTGCGGGATTGTGCCGAAAATCCGCCAGCTTGCAGAAGAAAAATTCCAGATGACATTGGCATTATCCTTACATGCAACAACTCAGGAAAAGAGAAAACAGTTAATGCCAATCGCTAACAAATATGATCTGAAAGAGGTTTTGGATGCTTGTCATTACTATTATGAGCAGACCGGCAGACGCATTACCTTTGAATACAGTCTGGTTGGCGGTGTCAATGATACAAAGCAGGATGCGGAAGAATTGACAAAACTTATTGGGAAATTCCCATGTCATGTGAATCTGATTCCGGTGAACCCAATTAAAGAGCGGGATTTCGTACAGCCAAATAAGCAGGAGTGCCAGGCCTTTCGAAATAAGCTTGAAAAAAATGGAATTAATGTTACTATAAGAAGGGAAATGGGCCGGGACATCGATGGTGCCTGCGGTCAGCTTCGAAAAAGTTACTTAGATCAGGAGAAAGGAGAACATGGATGTTAAGTTCATATGCCATGACTGATGTGGGAAGAACGAGATTGGTCAATCAGGACTATGTATTTTCCTGTTTAGAACCGGTTGGAAATCTCCCAAATCTTTTCATCGTTGCAGATGGAATGGGCGGTCATCAGGCGGGAGATTTTGCTTCCTCCTACAGCGTGAAAAAAATTCTGGAATCGATTTCTTTAAGTCTCCAGAAAAATCCCCATAAGATTTTTGCAGATGCGATCCGGTATGCCAACAGAGAACTGATCGAAAAAGCAAAGGCAAATCCCGAACTGAAAGGAATGGGGACAACGGTGGTGCTTCTCACCATCATTGGGGAAAAGGCATATGTTGCCAATGTGGGTGACAGCAGATTGTATTTGATGGAAGATACCTTGACCCAGATTACAGTAGATCATTCCCTGGTGCAGGAAATGATCAGAATTGGGGAACTTACGAAAGAAAGTGCAAGACTCCATCCGGATAAAAATATTATAACCAGAGCAGTAGGAGCCGGAAGAGATATCAATGCGGACTATTTTGAGTTTACGCTTACAGAAAAGAGTATTCTGCTGATGTGTTCTGATGGTCTGAGCAATATGGTGGATGATGAGCAGCTTGCGATTCTTTTAAAAAGTGCGAAGAAACCGGAAAAAATTGGAAAGAAATTAATTGAAACAGCAAATAAAAATGGTGGAAAAGATAATATTGCTGTGATTGTGATAAATGTAGATTCAGGTGAGGTGTAGAAATGATTAAATCAGGAATGCTTATCGGCGGCAGATACGAGGTACTTAATAAGATTGGTGCCGGCGGGATGTCCGTGGTCTATAAAGGACGTGACCAGAAGTTAAACCGCTATGTGGCAATTAAGGTGTTAAAATCCGAATATCGTGAAGATAAAAATTTTATCCGTAAATTTAAAGAAGAAGCACAGGCGGCAGCATGCCTTGCACATCCGAATATTGTAAATGTATATGATGTAGGGGAGGAAGCCGGAGATCATTATATTGTGATGGAGCTTGTAGAAGGCATTACTCTGAAAAATTATATTGAGAGAAAAGGCAGGATGACCATCAAGGAAGCCACAAGCATTGGAATTCAGGTTTCCATGGGTCTGGAAGTGGCTCATAACAATGATATCGTACACAGAGACATTAAGCCACAGAATATCATGATTTCCAAAGACGGAAAGGTGAAGGTCATGGATTTTGGTATTGCAAAGGCTGCAACTTCTGAAACTATCGCATCCAATGCAATGGGTTCTGTGCACTATACTTCCCCGGAGCAGGCGAGAGGCGGTTACAGTGATGCAAAAAGCGATATTTATTCTCTGGGTATCGTAATGTTTGAAATGGTAACAGGACGTGTGCCTTTTGATGGAGAAACAACCGTTGCAGTTGCAGTGAAACATTTACAGGAAGAAATGCCTTCACCAAGGATCTTTTGTCCGGAACTTCCAATTAGTCTGGAAAAGATCATTTATAAATGTACAGAAAAGATTGCGGGCAGACGTTATGCCAATATGGCAGAACTGATTGCAGATTTAAAACAGTCACTCCAGACACCGGATGTGGACTTTATCAAGGCTGTGAATGTAGATGAAGCTGCAAAAACCGTCATGATCACAAAAGAAGATATTTCAAAGATAAAAAAAGAAACAGGTCGTATTCAGCTTCCGGAAGAAGATGACGAATATGGTTATGACGATGACTATGAAGAAGATGACTATGAAGAAAATGATTACGACGACGATGATGAATATGACGACGATTATGATGACGACGATGATGATATGGATCCTCGTATGGAAAAGATCATGACCATCGGCGGAATTGCAGCAGCAATCATTATTTTGATCATCATTATTATGCTTGCCGGGAAAATTTTAGGTTTTGGTCTGTTTTCGGGTAAGCCTGAAGAACCGGAAGAACCACAGCAGACAGAGCAGGAAGCAGAAGAAACTGTTCAGATGATCGATGTCAGAGGTATGACATACGATGAAGCAAAAGTAAAATTAAATGAAATGGGAATTGGCATCAGATCTGCGGGAAGTGAAGAAACAGATCAGTATGAAGAAAATCAGATTATGAAACAGAGCGTAGATGCCGATACAGTCATTGAAAAAGGAACCACGGTAGAAGTAGTTATCGCGCTGAAAAAAGTAGAAATGGTAAAAGTTCCTGATATTACAGGACAGACAAAGGAAGATGCAAAATATCGTCTGGAACAGGAAGGCTTCATAGTGGATTTTACGGAAAGCTTTCATGATACGGTAGCATCCGGAAAGGTGATCAAAACATCTCCGGATGTGGGAACAGAGCAGGCGGAAGGTACTACTATTTACTTGACCATCAGTAAAGGAAAAGAGAAAAAGAACACCACAGTACCGGGGGTTGTAAATACGACCAGAGAAAATGCAGAAGTAGCACTGAAAAATGCAGGACTTTCTGTTGGAAGTACTACAGAGGCCTTTAGTGATACCGTAGCAGCCGGAAATGTCATCAGTCAGAGTATTGCAAAGGATACATCTGTAGAAGAAGGTGTGACGGTAGATCTTGTGATCAGTAAGGGGCCTGAAAAGGTTACTATGCCGAACCTCTGGGGAAATCCAAAAGATCGTGCGGTTGAAAAGCTTGCTGCATTGGGACTGAGTGTAGAGGTTCATGAAGAATACAGCGATGATACAGAAGGACGTGTATTTAAAACCTCTCCGGCAGCAGATGAAAAAGTAGCTCCAGGCTCCATGGTACAGATTTATTTAAGCAAAGGTCCAAAACCAGCTGATCCACCAGCGGAAAATACAACTCCTTCAACTGAAAATGAACAGCCATCAGAAGGCGGAGCTGAATAATACATGCAGGGGAAAATTATTAAAGGAATTGCCGGATTTTATTATGTGCAGACAAATTGCGGCATTTATGAATGTAAAGCAAAAGGGAGCTTCCGTAACAGGAAGCTGAAGCCCTTCGTTGGAGATAATGTAAAAATTACGGTTCTTGACGAAGAAAAGAAAAAAGGAAATATGGAAGAGATTCTGGAACGAAAGAATTTCCTTATTCGTCCGGCGGTAGCAAATGTGGACCAGACACTGGTTATTTTTGCAGCGGCAAAGCCGGAGCCTAATTTAAATCTTTTGGACAGATTTCTGATCATGATGGAGCAAAAGGATATTCCGGTGGTGTTAGTCTTCAACAAGACAGATGCTGCAGAGCCGGGGAAACTTTCGGAACTTGCAGAAACCTACGAAAAGTGCGGATATCAGGTACTTCGTGTCAGTGCATTGCAGGAAGAAGGAATTTCAGAAATCAAAGAGATATTAAAAGGAAAGACCAGCACGGTGGCAGGCCCATCCGGTGTTGGAAAATCTTCCATTATTAATCTTCTGCAGTCGGATATTCAGATGGAGACCGGAAATATCAGTGAAAAGATTGAAAGAGGAAAGCATACCACAAGACATTCTGAACTGATCGCAGTTGACAAAGACAGCTATATTTTTGATACCCCCGGATTTAGTTCCGTTTATGTAACAGATATGGAAAAGGAAGAGCTGAAACTGTATTTTCCGGAATTTGCATCTTTTGAAAACCGGTGTAAATTTTTAGGGTGTGTCCATGTGGGTGAACCGGTCTGTGGTGTCAAAGAAGCTTTGAAAGAGGGAAAAATCAGTCAGAGCAGATATGATAACTATAAACTTATTTACGAAGAATTAAAAGAAAACGAAAGGAGGAAATATTCATGAGAATTTTATCACCATCTTTATTATCAGCAGATTTTTGGAGAACAGGAGAACAGTTAAAAGAATTAGAGGAAGCAGGTGTAAAATGGCTTCATATTGATGTGATGGACGGTGATTTTGTACCAAGCATTTCCTTTGGTATGCCGGTAATTAAGGCTTTGAGAGCCCAGAGCAAGCTGTTTTTTGATGTTCATATGATGGTAACGGAGCCTGTCAGATACATTGATGCCATGGCTGATGCCGGCGCAGATATGATCACAGTTCATGTGGAAGCTTGTAAACACCTTCACAGAACCATTCAGGCCATCAAGGCGAAGGGGTTAAAGGCCGGTGTTGTACTAAATCCTGCAACATCACTTAGAACGTTGGATTATATTTTGGAAGATATTGATATGGTGCTTTTGATGAGTGTAAACCCGGGATTTGGAGGACAGAAATATATTCCGACTATGACTGAAAAAATCAAAGCATTAAAGAAAATGATTGATGAGCGCGGTCTGGAGATTGATATCGAAATCGATGGTGGCGTAACACCGGATAATGTAAAGGAAATTCTGAAAGCCGGAGCAAATGTTATTGTTGCGGGAAGTGCAGTTTTTGGCAAAAATATCACAGAACAGGTAGAAAAATTCCACAAGGCATTTGAGGAAGTATAAATGAAATCATGTGTGATTATCAGTGGAGGCAGACTGGATGTGCAGTTTGCCTCTGATTTTATAAAAAAAGAACAGCCGGATATTTTGATTACGGCAGATAAAGGGCTTGCTTTCTGTGAAAAAACAGGAATGATACCCACACAGATTGTGGGAGATTTTGATACTCTGGGAGAAGCACTTTTGCCGAAATACGAAGCAATGGGCGTGCCAATACGAAGATTTCAGCCGGAGAAAGATTATACGGATACGGAGATTGCTGTACATCTTGCCATGGAGCTTGGGGCGGAGAGAATTACGATTCTAGGTGCCAGTGAAGGGAATCGTCTCGACCATCTTTTTGGAAATGTACTGACAATGATGGAACCAGCTCGGGAAGGCGTGGAATGCTTTATGCTGGATGCACATAATCGTGTAAGGATTCTGACAAAACCGCTGGAGCTTCGAAAAGAGGATCAGTATGGGAAATACATTTCGCTGATTCCATTAACCACAGATGTTTACGGTGTCACCTTGACAGGATTTAAATATCCGTTATGGGATCATCGGTTTCATGTAGAGACTACGGGGTCTTTGGGGATTTCCAATGAGCTTGTAGAAGATGTGGGAAAAATTGATTTTCGTCAGGGTATTTTGCTGATGCTGGAATGTATGGATTAAAGTAAAAAAATGTAAAAAATATATGGAAACTAAAGGAAAACCCTTGCATTTGAGGGTTTTCTTTGTTATAATACAGCGGTATACGCAAAAAACACGCAAAGGGGATTTCCGGAAGGGTGCCGAAGAAGGTTTTTCGGAGAGAAGAAGCTTTGCGGAAGAAAAAAACCAAAAACGGAGGATTAAAAAATGAGCGTAATTTCAATGAAACAGTTACTCGAAGCAGGTGTACACTTTGGACATCAGACAAGAAGATGGAACCCTAAAATGGCTCCATACATCTACACAGAAAGAAATGGTATCTACATCATCGACTTACAGAAATCTGTAGGTAAAGTTGATGAAGCTTACAAAGCAATTTCTGATATCGCTGCAGATGGCGGTACAATTCTTTTCGTTGGTACAAAGAAACAGGCTCAGGATGCTATCCAGACAGAAGCTGAAAGATGCGGAATGTTCTATGTAAACGAAAGATGGTTAGGTGGTATGCTCACTAACTTCAAAACAATCCAGGGACGTATTGCTAGATTAAAAGCAATCGAAACAATGCAGGAAGATGGAACATTTGATGTTCTTCCTAAAAAAGAAGTTATCGCATTAAAGAAAGAGCTTGAAAAACTTCAGAAAAACCTTGGCGGTATCAAAGATATGAAGAAGATCCCAGATGCTATCTTCGTAGTTGACCCTAAGAAGGAAAGAATCTGTGTACAGGAAGCTCACACACTCGGTATTCCATTAATCGGTATTGCTGATACTAACTGTGATCCAGAAGAATTAGATTACGTGATTCCAGGTAACGATGATGCAATTCGTGCCGTTAAATTAATCGTAGCTAAGATGGCAGATGCTGTTATCGAAGCAAATCAGGGTGAAGCTGAAGACGTAGCTTACGAAGCAGTTGAAGAAGAAGCAGTAGAAGCTTAAGTAACATTTCACTCAATTAAAATTCACGATTAGGAGGATTCTCACTATGGCTATTACAGCAGGAATGGTTAAAGAATTAAGAGAAATGACAGGTGCTGGAATGATGGATTGCAAGAAAGCACTTACAGAAACAAACGGAGACATGGAAGCAGCTGTTGAAGTATTAAGAAAAAGCGGTGCAGCTAAAATGGAAAAGAAAGCTTCCCGTATCGCAGCTGAAGGTATTGCACGTGTTGCAAAAAATGCAAATGAAGTAGTTGTTGCAGAAGTTAACTCTGAAACAGACTTCGTTGCTAAGAACGAATTATTCCAGGGATTCGTACAGTTAGTAGCTGATACAGCACTTACTTCCGGTTTAAACGGCGGTAAAAACGGTGAAGACGTTGAAGCTCTTCTTGAAATGAATGGCCTTAAAGATGAACTCATCGAAAAAACTGCTACAATCGGAGAAAAATTATCTGTACGTAGATTTGAAAAAATCGCTGGTGAATGTGTAGCAAGCTACCTTCATGCAGGTGGTAAGATTGGTGTAATCGTAGCAGCAGACGGTGCAACAGGTGTTGAAGAAGCACTTACAAACATTGCTATGCAGGTTGCAGCTATGAACCCAGAATACATCAGCAGAGCTGATATCAGTGCAGAAGCAATTGACAAAATGAGAGAAATCATCGTTGATTCTTCATTAAATGATCCAGCTTCTCTTCCAAAACCAATCTTAAACGCATTGATCGAAAAAGCTTGTGCAGGTGTTTGGAGTGCAGAAGATGTTGCTATCTATGAAGAAAAGAAGAGCAATATGAACTACTTATTCAACTTCCTTTCAAAAGAAGCAGCAGCGCAGCTTGCAGCTTTAGCTATGGAAGACAAAGCAAACATCATGGCAAACAAGATCTTCAACGGTGCGATCGAAGGACGTGTTTCTAAACAGTTAAAAGACATCTGCTTATTAGACCAGACATATGTAAAAGCAGAAGATGGAAAACAGACTGTTGCTGCATACCTTAAATCTGTAAACGCTGCTCTTGTAATCAAGAACGTAGTTCGTTTCGAAGTAGGCGAAGGTATGGAAAAGAAAGAAGAAAACTTTGCAGAAGAAGTTGCAAAACAGATGGGCATGTAATTTCCAGAATAAAATCCCGGCGAAATATTCGTCGGGATTTTTTGTGTAAAGGAATTTAATTAATAAAATCCTAAGAATTCTTTTGTTGAAAAGCAAATTTTTTCATTTTATAATAAAACACGTGAAATGAGAATGTATTGTTTTATGTAAAAGCAGGAGAATCTAAATGAAAGAGAATAAAAAAAAGAAAAAAAGAAAAACACATCCATTTATTAAAGGATTTGTTGGTTGTATTGCAGTGGTACTGCTTGTGGTTTGTGGTGCAAGTTTTGTGATGGCAGGAGCCTTGCATGGAAAACTAAATTACAGTGAGATAGAAGAAGTAAAAAGAGAGCCCTTTAAGGAAGCCGGAGTAAAAAACATTCTGTTAATCGGGAATGATTCCAGATCAGCAGATGAGAGCGGACGTTCTGATGCCATGATCCTGGTGTCTGTCAGCAGCAAGACCAATTCTATTCATTTGACATCTCTTTTGAGAGACATTTATGTGGATATTCCTGGACATGAGGGAAACCGCCTGAATGCAGCCTATGCTTACGGCGGACCGGAGCTTTTGATGGAAACCTTAGAAAAAAACTTTGACATTGAAGTGAACCGATATATGCTTGTAAATTTTCAGGCTTTTGCAAATCTGGTAGATGCCGTTGGCGGCGTTGACCTGGAGCTTAGCAATGAAGAAGTGCAGTATGTCAATGGCTATCTGGTGGAATATAACCAGTTAGAGGGCAGACCGGAAGGAACTGATTATCTGGATACTTCTTTAAGTGGTACAATTCACTTAAACGGTCCTCAGGCACTGGCATACTGTCGAAACCGTTACATTGGTACAGACTTTGCCAGAACCGAAAGACAGAGAAAAGTCATCTCTGCAGCAATGAAAAACGCTCCGCTGGCACTGGTGACCAATGGTAGTGAACTGATCGAAGGGGTTATGTCAAATATTACAACAAACCTTACAAAAACTGAACTTAGCGGTCTGATGATACAGGCGCCAATGATGCTGACCTATGAGACGATATCGGGCAGCATTCCGTTAGAAGGAACCTATTCTAATGCAAATATCAGAGGTATGGCGGTGTTAGAAGTTGATTTTGAAGCGAATAAACAGTATATTCAGAAAGAAATTTACGGGAAGTAATCTATGAAAACATTGGAAGCTCCATATTTAAAAGTGGAAACAGAAAAAGGACATGCTTATGGCGGAAATCAGTCATGGCTTCCTTATAAATTTCTAAAAGGCATGGGATGCGGGCTGATCAGCGCAGCAGATGTGATTTTTTATCTGGAAGGAAAAAGGAAAATTACGGAAGCAGAATATGTGGAGTTTGCAAAAAAACTCTGGAAATGGTATCTGCCGGTAATTCCAGGTTTCGGAATGAATGGACTTACCTTAATGAATGGATTAAACCGGTACTTTAAGAATCATGGACTTTCTTATCGTGCCTGCTGGAAAATATCCGGGAGAAAACTGTTTTCACGAATTGATCGGATGCTTTCAGATGATATACCGGTAATTTTGGCTGTTGGGCCGAATCTTCCTTTTGTCTGGAAAAAGGAAAAACTTACCTTTTATACAAAGAATCATGAAGGAAATCTTTTACCGACGACAAAAACAAAAGCACATTTTGTGACTGTTACGGGAAGAGATGGCGCATGGCTGCGGATTTCTTCCTGGGGAAAAGAATACTATATTTCTATCAGGGAATATAGGGAATATGTGAAGAGTCACAGCAGTTTTCTGGTATCAAATGTGATTGATATTAAATGATAAAAAAGATGGAAGGGGATACAATATGTATCCTCTTTTTCGTTGCAGTTCGACAGGATTTGCGATAAAATAGTATGGGATTCGAGT
>ERZ808026.219-NODE-219-length-12092-cov-4.862006_pt1 | contig 12092 bp, 11 predicted proteins | sample MGYA00380182_ERZ808026 | MGnify/ENA primary metagenome ERZ808026 (study PRJEB31490, sample SAMN06133376) | cow dung metagenome | isolation source: H9 | host: cow | place: China: Chengdu | collected 2015-05 ... | reverse complement strand
TTTGGATTTAAGGATGTCATTGGACATGAACATCTCATTGAACACTTACAAAGTGCCATTGCTATGGGAAAGGTATCCCATGCCTATATTTTTGATGGAGAAAAAGGTGCAGGAAAAAATTTTCTGGCAGATATTTTTGCAGCTAATTTGCAGTGTGAGAGAGCCGGATCTGAACCATGTGGAGAGTGTACTTCCTGTAAGCAGGCAGATGGACGAAATCATCCGGATATCATTCGCATTAGTCATGAAAAACCAAATACCATCAGTGTAGATGATATAAGACAGCAGCTTTGCGGTGATATTATGATTAAGCCGTACAAAGGTCCTTATAAGATTTATATTGTAGATGAAGCTGAAAAATTAAATGTACAGGCACAGAATGCGCTGCTGAAAACCATTGAAGAGCCGCCGGCCTATGCAGTGATCCTGCTTTTGACAACAAATGCAGAAAGCTTCTTACCAACGATTCTTTCCCGTTGTGTGACCTTACATTGCAAACCGGTAAAGGACAGTTCTGTACGTCGGTTTTTAATGGAACAGGTACAGATTCCTGATTATCAGGCTGATATCTGTGTGGCCTTTGCCCAGGGGAATATTGGGAAAGCAAAACGTCTGGCTTTGTCAGAAGAATTTGGACAAATGAAAGAGCATGTGATCCATCTGGTAAAATATATTCAGGAAATGCCGGTTTCTGAATTGATTGAAAGCATGCGTAAAATTACGGAATTCAAGACAGATATCTCCGATTATCTGGATCTTTTGATGGTATGGTATCGGGATGTCTTATTATATAAAGCAACATGGAATCCATCTTCCATTGTATTTTCAGATGAAATACATACTCTTAGAAAGATGGCATCCCAAAGCTCCTATGAAGGTATTGAGCATATTTTAAAAGCATTGGATAAGGCGAAGATTCGTTTGAATGCCAATGTTAATTTTGATCTGACCATGGAGCTTTTGCTGCTGACCATGAAGGAGAATTAATTTATGACAAAAGTAATTGGGGTGCGTTTTCGTAATGCCGGAAAGGTATATTATTTTGCACCTGGAAAATTAAAAATCTACCAGGGAGAGCATGTCATCGTAGAAACTGCCAGAGGTGTGGAATATGGATATGTTGTTCTTGGAGTGAAGGAAGTGGAGGATGACAAGATCATTCAGCCATTAAAGCCGGTAATGCGTGTGGCAACGCCGGAGGATGATGAAAAGGCAGAAAAAAATCGGGAAAAGGAAAAAGAAGCCTTTAAAATCTGCCAGGAAAAAATCCGCAAGCATGAGCTGGAAATGAAACTGATCGATGCGGAATATACTTTTGATAACAACAAAGTGTTATTTTACTTTACAGCCGATGGAAGAATCGACTTCCGTGAACTGGTAAAGGATCTGGCAGCTGTGTTTAAGACCAGAATTGAGCTTCGACAGATTGGTGTAAGAGATGAAACTAAAATTTTAGGCGGAATTGGTATCTGTGGAAGACCGCTTTGCTGCCATTCTTATCTTTCTGATTTTGCACCGGTATCTATTAAGATGGCAAAGGAACAAAATCTATCTTTAAATCCTACAAAGATTTCCGGTGTTTGCGGACGTCTCATGTGCTGTCTGAAAAATGAACAGGAAACTTACGAAGAGTTAAACAGTCATCTGCCAAATGTGGGGGATTATGTTTCAACTCCTGACGGACTGAAAGGAGAAGTACACTCCTTAAGCGTTCTGCGTCAGCTGGTGAAGGTGGTTGTAAACCTGGAAAACGATGAAAAGGAAATTCGTGAGTACAAGGCAAATGAGCTTCGTTTTAAACCTCGTAAAAAGAAAGAAAAAGCAACGGTTGCCGATGAAGAATTAAAGGCACTGGAAGCATTGGAAAGAAAAGAAGGAAAATCTAAGCTTGAAGACAATTAATTTAAAGACAGGTGAACGCATTGATGATCTTCAGCGTAAAGGCTATCGCATTATTCAGAACCCGGAGCGTTTCTGTTTTGGGATGGATGCGGTGCTCTTATCCTCTTTTGCAAAAGCCAAACCGGGAGAACGTGTGCTGGATCTTGGCTGCGGCAATGGAATCATTCCTATTTTGATGGAAGCAAAGACCGGGGGAGAAAAGTTCTATGGTCTGGAAATTCAGGAGGAAAGTGCTGATTTAGCCAAAAGAAGTGTAGCCTTAAATGAATTAGAAGAAAAAATAGAGATTGTAACAGGTGATATGAAAGAGGCAGCAGACATTTTTGGTGCTGCTTCTTTTCATGTGATTACCATGAATCCGCCGTATATGACAGGAAATCACGGACTGGTCAATCCCGGGGATGCCAAAGCCATTGCCCGTCATGAGATTACCTGTACCCTGGAGGAGATGATTTCTCAGGCTTCCAAGGTGTTAAAATCCAAAGGCAGATTTTATATGGTACACAGACCATTTCGTCTAGCGGAAATCATGACGCTGATGGTAAAGCATCATCTGGAACCAAAGCGTATGCGTCTGGTATACCCTTATGTGGATAAAGAACCAAATATGGTGCTGATAGAGGGATTAAAGGGTGGAAATTCCAGAATTACGGTGGAGCCTCCGCTGATCGTATATGAAAAGCCGGGTGTCTATACGGAAGAGTTAAAGAGAATGTATTATGAGGTCTGATATGCAGGGAAAATTATATTTATGTGCTACACCCATTGGAAATCTGGAGGATATTACCTACAGAGTGCTGCGCACATTAAAAGAAGTGGATCTGATCGCGGCAGAGGATACGAGAAACAGTATCAAGCTGTTAAATCATTTTGATATTCACACACCAATGACAAGCTATCATGAGTACAATAAAATAGAAAAGGCAGAGGTTCTGATTCGCAAAATGCAGGAAGGCATGAATATTGCACTGATTACCGATGCAGGAACTCCGGGAATTTCTGATCCGGGAGAGGATCTGGTGCGTATGTGTTATGAGGCCGGGATTGAAGTAACTTCTCTTCCGGGAGCAGCGGCATGTATTACAGCGCTGACCTTATCCGGACTGCCAACCAGAAGATTTGCCTTTGAAGCATTTTTGCCTTCAGACAAAAAAGAGCGTCAGGCAGTGCTTGCAGAGCTTGTGGATGAAACAAGAACGATTATTTTGTACGAAGCACCACACAGACTTTTAAAGACCTTAAATGAGCTTTTAGAAGTTCTGGGAAATCGTAAAATGACTCTTTGCAGGGAGCTTACAAAAAAGCATGAAACTGCATTTGTTTCTACCATAGAAGATATTTTGAAGTTTTATGAAACCCAGGAGCCAAAGGGAGAATGTGTTCTTGTCATCGAAGGAAAAAGCCGTGCAGAGCTTGTGAAGGAAGAACGAGCAAAATGGGAAGAAATGACCATTGAGGAACACATGGATGTATATTTACAGCAGGGAATGGATAAAAAGGAAGCCATGAAGGCCGTTGCAAAAGACAGAGGGGTGTCTAAGCGGGATATTTATCAGGCACTGTTGTAATTTTGAGCGTTGAATGAAAAAGAATCTGAAATCATTGGGATTTCCGGTTCTTTTTTTGTAAAGGACAAAGCTGCATGATCTTACAGAAAATAATTGCAGCAAGGGTATTAATCAGTGTGGCAAGAATGGCAGGTCCGATGATAGAGGCAGGATTTACACTGCCATACTGCTGCCTGTAAGCAATCATACTGATGGGAATGAGCTGCAGGGAAGAAATGTTAATGATCAGGAAGGTACACATTTCGTCAGATGCAATATCCGTCGGATTTCCACGTTCCGCTTCCAGATTGGAAAGCTCTTCCATGGCTTTTAAGCCTGCAGGGGTGGCGCCCCAGTTTAGACCAAGAAAATTTGCGATAAAATTCAAGGAGATGTGTTCCGCGGCAGGATGCTCCTTTGGCAGGTTTGGAAATAAATAGGAAATAAGAGGCCGGATTACTTTTGCTGCAGAGGTAATGAGGCCGGATGTTTTGGCAATTTCCATAAGTCCCGTCCATAGGGTGAGAACGCCTGCGGTGGTAATGCAAAGGGATATGGCTTCTCCGCCGGCAGAGATTGCAGCAGTGCTGACCGCAGAAATATTTCCGGTAAAGGAGCCGTATAAAATACCAAGAAAGAGCATGCCGGCCCATAAATAATCCATAGAAGCTCCAGAAAAGTTTTTTTCATCTTATGCAATAGAGAAGAAGATTATGAAAAATAAAAGAAGCGAAATTATTAAGTGTTTCTTAAGATGATTGTGAAAACATTGTCAAATTTAAAGGGAGTATCGTATAATATCTATATAATCAGGCCTACGAGGAGGACGAGATGATGTTAAAAGCAAAAGATTTTAGACGTTACGCAAGAGAAAGCTTAAAAGGACGCTGGTTAAAAGCAGGAGGAGTGAGTCTGCTGGCAGGATTTCTGGGAGCAGCTATCAGTACAGGGAGCAGTTCTCCCTCTTTTGGCAGCGGAGCAGAAACAGGAAGTTCAATAAATGGCGCAGATGCGCTGACAGCCATTAGTTCGGGATCGGAATCTTTTCCAATGATTTTTACGGTTCTGATGGGAGTGTTTCTGGTACTTCTCCTTTGGGTTATTTTAATCATTGTAATCGGCGGTGCAACAACCTTAGGATATGCAAAATATAATTTAAATCTGGTAGATGACAAAGATCCGAAGGTAAGTGATATTTTTTCACAGTACAACCGTCTGGGAACCGGTTTTGGTATGCAGTTTTTTAGAGGATTGTTTACATTTTTGTGGTCCCTGCTTTTTGTGATTCCTGGAATCATTGCAAGCTACCGTTATTTTATGACACCATTTATTCTGTGTGAAAGACCGGATATGACGGCAAGAGAGGCTATTCGAGAATCTAAGGAGCTGATGAAAGGAAATAAATGGAGACTGTTTTGTCTGGAATTCAGTTTTATTGGATGGGAGCTTTTGGCAGCAGGTATCCTATGGGTTCTGATCATGCTTGTAATGATGCCGATGATTTTATCAGATAGTTTTTTCACAGAGGTAATGCCCATTGGTGTGATTCTCATTTTATTTGCGGCACTGATCATATTTATGATTGTTTTAAGCCTTACATTGTCACCTTATATCATTGCTTCTACCGCAGTATTTTATCGTGAGATCAGTGAAGGAAGATATAGTAATCCACAGTTGGAGAGTGACGTGGTGGAATATACTTATGAAGAACCGCAGATGCCGGAGATTGAATAGAACAGAGCATTTTTAGAGACCTTAGATTTAAGGTCTCTTTTTTCATATTATGGTTTGTGTTTTGCATAGAATGTAAAAAAGTCCGGAGCTTTTCATGCAGCTATTGACTTACCTGTCAGAATTTATGATTCCCATGCTGATTCTTTATATTGTCCTTATGGGGTTGTGTGCAAAAAGAACCATTTATAAAGATTTTATGAAAGGTGCGAAGGATGGGCTGGAGCTTACCTTTAAGATCATGCCTACTATGATTGCTATGCTGGTAGCAGTAAATGTGCTGCGAGCTTCCGGTTTTTTGGAATTTTTAGGAGAATTGCTAAAACCTATGGCCGACAGCCTTCATTTTCCTGCTCCTCTTCTGCCCCTTTCTATCATTAAAATATTTTCCAGTTCAGGCGCTACGGGGCTTTTGCTGGATCTTTTAAAGGAATATGGTGTAGATTCTTACATTGGAAAAATCGGTGCCCTGATACTTTCCAGCACGGAGACTATTTTTTATACAATGTCCCTTTATTTTGTTACGGCTGGAATAAAAAAGACCAGATATACACTGGCCGGATGTCTGGTGGCAACCCTGTCGGGAATGATTGCCAGTGTTTTTCTGGCTTCTTATATGTAAATCTTAAAAATTTATTAAGCTATTGATTTTACTAAAGACATGATGTATTATTAAAATATCAATACATAGTAATTAATACTACATATTATAATATAAGTAGAATCGACAGGAGGAACTATTATGAATGTAAGAATTAAAGATCCGGGAAGTGCAATTACGCATTTTATAGGAATGATGATGGCTGTGTTTGCATCCACACCGCTTTTGATCAAGGCGGCAAGACAGCCGGATAAGATTCATATGATCGCACTTGGCATTTTTATTACCAGTATGATTCTTCTTTATGCAGCAAGCACCCTGTATCACACTCTGGATTTATCAGAAAAGGCAAATAAGAGATTAAAGAAAATGGATCATATGATGATCTTTGTATTAATTGCAGGAACCTATACTCCAATTTGCATCATTGCACTGCCGCAGCCTGTTGGAATGCAGCTTTTTACACTTGTGTGGGGCATTGCCCTTTTGGGAATTGTAGTAAAAATGTTTTGGGTAACCTGTCCGAAATGGTTTTCTTCCCTTTTATACATCAGTATGGGATGGACCTGTGTGCTGGCGTTTACACAGCTTTTAAACAGCCTTCCGGCGGCAGCCTTTGGATGGCTTCTGGCAGGAGGGATCATTTATACCATTGGAGGAATCATTTATGCGTTAAAGCTTCCGATTTTTAATGCAAAGCATCGGTACTTTGGTTCCCACGAAATTTTTCATCTGTTTGTTATGGGTGGAAGTGTTTGTCATTTTATTTTGATGTATGTATTTGTGGCAGGAATGCCCTTATCCATTTTTTAAAGTTTTGAGACCGGATTTTCCGGTCTCTTATTTTGTATAAGGATAATTTTTGCATAGAAAAAACACCGCCTGGCGGACGGTGTTTTTTAGGAGAGATTAGGATTTATAGTCAAGCGATAGTTATCGCCTATGAATCGAGGGAGTGGAGGGCATTTCACCCTCCAAGTGTTATGAATGAAATACTGATATGTATTTGCTACAGTTATAATATAACAGGGATTTGTGACAAAAATATGTCGGGACTCTAAAGTAATTCTAAAAAAGATTAAGATTTTATTTAGATTTTTGGTACTTTTCTAAAAATAAGAGTTTCCTGACAACATATGGAAGTGCTATTGACATTTCTTTTGACATATGATTATATTAATATATGAACAATTAATCATATGTTTAAATATGAATTCGGGGAGGAATCCTATGAGTACAAAAATATATATGCTGGAAAATCTGGGCTGTGCCCATTGTGCAGCCAAGATGGAAGAAAAGATTGGAGAGATTCCGGGAGTTTTAGAAGCGACCATTACCTTTGCAACAAAGCAGCTGCGAGTAACCGCAGAGGATCCGGATGTCTATTTGGATGAGATTCGTAAAATCTGCAGCTCCATTGAGTCCCAGGTGAAGGTAGAACCGAGAAACCTTAAGCTGCGTGAATCTGTAAAGTCAGAAAAAGCTGTGGAAGAAAAAAAGAAGCTGGGAGATTTGCCGGTGATTCTCATTGGTGTGATTCTTTTTATTGCAGGAAATGTATGTAACAGTCTTTGGATATTTATTTGTGCGTATTTGATTCTTGGTGGAAAAATTCTCTTGGAAGCTGTAAAAAATATATCCCATGGTCAGATTTTTGATGAAAATTTCCTGATGTGCATTGCTACCATAGGTGCATTTGTGATTCAGGAATATCCGGAAGCGGTGGGAGTCATGCTGTTTTACCGCATTGGAGAATATTTTGAAGAAAAAGCAGTTGAGAGAAGCCGAAGCCAGATCATGGAAGCAGTGGATTTAAGACCGGAAACGGTGTATTTGATGCTGGGAGAGGAAGCAGTGGAAATTGCGGCAGAGGAGGCAAAGATCGGAGATCTGCTTCTGATTCGTCCGGGAGATCGTATTCCTCTGGATGGTGTGGTTGTTTCCGGTGAAAGCCGTATCGATACGTCTCCTATTACAGGAGAGCCTGTACCTGTAGCGGTGAAGAGTGGAAGCAAAATAATTTCCGGCTGTGTCAATACTTCCGGTCAACTCATGATGCAGGTAGAAAAACCATTGTCAGAATCTATGGTTACAAGAATTTTAGATTCTGTGGAAAATGCGGCGGCAAGCAAACCAAAGCTGGATCGTTTTATTACACGGTTTGCAAAGGTGTACACACCGATCGTGATTCTCCTCGCTGTAACAACAGCAATTTTGCCCTCCATTTTTACCGGTGACTGGAATTACTGGGTATATACAGCCCTTACATTTCTCGTCATGAGTTGTCCATGTGCGCTGGTTCTAAGTGTACCATTAGCTTTCTTTTCCGGAATCGGAGCAGGATCTAAAAAAGGGATTCTCTTTAAAGGGGGAGCCTCGCTGGAGTTTTTAAGTAAAATCGGAGCAGTTGTTATGGATAAGACCGGTACCGTAACAGAAGGTAATTTCCAGGTGCAGAAAATTGTATCTACATGGAGATATTCGGAAGAGGAACTGCTTCGTATTTGTGCCAGCTGCGAACAGCGTTCGACCCATCCCATTGCAGAAAGCATTGTAAGGGCAGCCCATGAGAAAGGGCTGAATCTGGAACGTCCGCTGCTGTTAAAGGAATTTGCAGGCCATGGAGTCAGTGCATTTTTACCACAGGGCAGAGTTTATTGTGGAAATCAGAAGCTTCTTGTGGATAACGGAATATTTATTTCGCAAAATGTGGAAGAAGTGAAGGGTTCGGTGGTATTTGTTAGTGTAGATGGAAGATTTGCAGGATATTTTGTGATTTCTGATACAATCAAGAAAGATGCACAGTCTGCCATCGATCATTTAAAAGGAATGAATCTTGGAACAGTCATGTTGACAGGAGATGAAAAAAACAGTGCAGAAGCTGTAGCAGCGGAGGTTGGAATTGAGAAGGTTTATGCCAAATTACTGCCACAGGAAAAATTGGAAACGCTGCAAAAACTTCGTACAGAGTATGGTTCGGTGATGTTCGTTGGAGACGGTATCAATGATGCACCGGTGCTTGCAGGAGCAGATGTTGGCGCAGCCATGGGAAGCGGTGCAGATGCGGCCATTGAAGCGGCAGATGCAGTATTTATGACTTCCAGTGTGGAATCCATTCCGGAAGCAATTCAAATTGCAAAAGCTACGAATCGCATTGCAATCCAGAATGTGGTATTTGCTCTGGCAGTGAAGATCTTCGTGATGATCCTGGGACTTGCAGGACATGCAAATATGTGGATGGCTGTGTTTGCAGATACAGGGGTTGCCATGATCTGTGTCATGAATTCCATCAGGATACTTTATAAAAAGTAAAAGAAAGGAGTAATGAGTATGAGTGAGGATCATGTAATTCATCATGATATAGAAACATTGTATAAGCTGGCGGATCTGTTTAAAATTTTTTCGGATTCCACCCGTATCCGTATTCTGGATATTTTAATCAAAGGAGAGCTTTGTGTACAGGATATTGCAGATTCGCTGCAGATGACCCAAAGTGCAATTTCTCATCAGCTGCGCGTCTTAAAACAGGCACATCTGGTAAAATCCAGACGTGACGGAAAAACAATCTATTACTCTTTAGCCGACGACCATGTCATGACCATCATGGCCCAGGGTCTGGAGCACGTATGGTGCGAGTAGAACAGAGTGATAGATAGAGAAAACGTAAGCCCCCATTTTCATAAAGATGAGCCAAGGTTAAGCGAAGCCTCGAGGCGTTCTTTGTGAAGATGGGGGCATATTATTTCACTTTTTATGATTAGTCTGTTGTGTAGTTATCAAAGTATCCCTGGATGAGGATAATTGGTGTACCCTTATCACCGGAACCTGATGTTAAGTCACATAAAGAACCAAGAAGGTCTGTTAACTGTCTAGGTGTTGTACCCTGAGAAGCCATGTTACCAACCAGGTTGTCCTGTTTTGCTTTGATACTGTTAGAAATTGCTTCTTTTAATTCTGCACCGCTAAGGTTTGCAAAATCATTATCAGCAAGATATTTTAATTTTAATTCGTTTGGTGTACCGATGAGTCCGTCTGTAAATGCAGGAGATACAACCGGGTCAGCAAGTTCCCAGATTTTACCCTGTGGATCTTTGAAAGCACCATCGCCGTAAACCATAACTTCAATGAGTTTTCCGGTTTTTTCTAAAAGAGCATTCTGGATATCAAGAACTAAATCTTTACATTCGTTAGGGAATAATTTGATTTTGTCTTCTGTAGCTTTGTTAGATCCTAAAAGACCATATTTTGTGTTGTAACCGCTTCCGTTTACAGGAGCATTTAAAATATCATCAAGACCAAGAACAACTTTTGCACCGGCTGCTTTTAAGATACGTTTGGTACGTACTCTTGTGTGAATATCACAATTGATGATGCAGTCTGTGTAGTCAAGGATTGTTTTTGCCTGATTTGCAAAAATAACTTCTACTTCAGCGCCAGCTTCTTTTACGATATTTGAGTAGTAATCTACGTAGTCAACACCCGTAAATTCATGGATGTTTTCACCAAATAATTCACGGTATCTTTCTAATGTTAAAACATCAGAGTAAGGATTGATACCAGCTGCATCAATCTGATCGTAAGTTAATAATGCATTACCAACTTCGTCACTTGGATAACTGAGCATGAGAACAACTTTTTTGCATCCCATAGCAATTCCTTTTAAGTTAATTGCAAAACGGTTTCTGGATGTGATTGGGAAAATAACCCCTACTGTTTCACCGCCTGTTTTTGCTTTTACGTCTTCAGCAATTGCATCAACGGTTGCATAATTACCCTGTGCACGTGCTACGATAGATTCAGTAATACCTACAACGTCGCGGTTTCTTAATTCAAAGCCTTCGCTCTGTGCTGCTTCTAAAACACTATTAACTACGATATCACAAAGGTTGTCGCCTTCACGAATGATAGGGCAACGAACGCCTCTGGATACGGTACCGATTTTTCTTTCCATACATTGATCCTGCCTTTTTGGTAAATTGAATACATAAATACTATATCATATTTTCATCAAAAAAAAAGATATTATTCTTACTAAATCAGGGTTTTTTTATAAAAAATCCTTATAAAATAAGGGAAAATCGGCTGATTTTCCCTTAAAATGACATCAATGGAATTTATTCCATATCTTCAATTTTTTTATCCAGAGGTTTTTCCAGTACTGCAGGATTTTGCATAAATCTGCGAAGTTTTCGGAGAGATAATGCGAAATAAAGGCCATCGCAGAAACGTTCGTCGGAAACAAGACCAAATCCCATTTCCTTTCTGGAAACAAGCTCACCCTTTTCAACAGCCGGAACCTGCTTTTCCTTGCCCATGGCAAAAAAGAGACCAGTCGTACCAAATTCGTAGGTGTGATGGTAGATGTGATTGATACCAAGTGATTTTAAATTTGTAATAAAGAAAGATGTATGGAATGGACTTAGCTCAATGATTGCCTTTGGCATGATGTTATGCTTATCCATCCAAAGTAATGTATTTACTACCAATTTAATAAATGGTCCCGGGATTTTTTTCATTAATGTGCGCAGAAGCTGATCGGTACCATTTTCTCCTTTGCGATGAATGGTCTCTCTGTCGATGGCTTCATTTATTTTTTCAGCGATTTCAAAGATTGTTTCAGTACCTTCAAAACAAAGCTTGATGGTTGTCCCTACACTTTCATCCCGAAGGGTTGGATGAACCACGAAGCTTACCCAGATTTTTGGTCTGGCGTAAATTTTACCGTTCATGCAGAAGCGGTTTAACTGTGGACGAAGTGCAATGAGGCGCACAACAGCAGCAATAATAATGTGCATGTAGCCTAAAGAAATGCCTTCTGCGGCTTTTTCTTTGATATAAGCATCCATTGGTTCACAGGCGAAGGTATCCTCGTACATATTCATGGAATCGGTACGGGTCTTCATGACATAAGGCATGATCATCTGCATTGGTTCCAGGTTTTTTATGACGCGGCCGTCAGGTCGTTTGTTGAACATAATTTCCCCCATTAAATCAGTAGTTTATTTATTTTTTATAAAGTTTATATATAATTTAGATTTTATCAAAATATAGAGGATTCTACAAGAATCTACATACAAAAAAGGGGATGAACCGCAAGCGATTCATCCCCTTCGTTTAAGAGGCTATTATGTTTTACTTATTAAACTTTTGGATCTAATAAGGGTGGACCATTTTAACCAAAGTATCTTTCTAAGAGACCCTGGAATGCTTTGCCGTGACGAGCTTCGTCTCTTGCCATTTCATGAACTGTATCATGAATAGCGTCTAAGTTGAGTTCTTTTGCTCTCTTAGCAAGATCGAATTTACCAGCT
>ERZ808026.218-NODE-218-length-12110-cov-5.864290_pt1 | contig 12110 bp, 8 predicted proteins | sample MGYA00380182_ERZ808026 | MGnify/ENA primary metagenome ERZ808026 (study PRJEB31490, sample SAMN06133376) | cow dung metagenome | isolation source: H9 | host: cow | place: China: Chengdu | collected 2015-05 ... | reverse complement strand
ACGATTAATTACACAAGATTATAATGGATTTAGACAATGGTTCGCAGACAATCCAACAACAGTATATTATACTTTGAATAACACAGAAATCATTGACCTACCACATCTAAATAAAAAACTTACATTACCAACTCAACCAGACACTTTACCAATTGGATATAAAGTAGAACATACAAAAGCTAATCCACAATTAGGATTAACTATTCCATACAAACAACTTAACTATCCATCTAGACCACAAAACATTGACTTCAAAATGGATATTGCAGATTATGTATTAACATGGGATGATGTTAAAGAAGCACGTCAATATAATGTTATCTTAAATGATAGAGTAATCGCAACAGTAAAAGAACCTCAATGGAACAGTGGAGAGGAAATGTATGGTTATATCATGGTAGAAGCACAAAATGAATTAGCAGAAAACTTATCAGAAGAACTATACATTAAAACAGTTCCAAACGCACCAGCACAATTAACGGTAGGACATAACCCTATGACTAATTATTATGATTTTGAAATTTCATTCATCAAAACTTCTGCTATCGCAGAATACTATACCGTACAATATCGTATAGATGGTGGAGAATGGGTATATAAAACTATTCAATCTGATGAAATTGACCCTAATAGCAAGGTGCTATGGAGTTTTAGCGTATATGAAATCAATGAACAAATTGAAGTATGGGCAACTGCAACCAACGAAATCGGTACAAATGATATTTTACCAATAGCAACTTATTATATGTCACCAACACCACAATGGACATATAGAATTAATAGCAAAGAATTATTTGTACGTTGGATGGATGATTCACCATATGATACTCAATATAAACTACGTTATCAATATAAATCAGACGGTATTTTCAGATTTGCTTACTTTGAAGGGGATAAACAAGAAATCGGTAAACTATATGAAGCATTAATTCCATTAGCAGACGACGAAGAGGTTTCAATTGCATTGTGTATTATCTCTGAAAAAGAAAATCTATATACTAAACCTATCAAAGCTTCTAAAGAACTTGACCCTAATATCAAACCACCTAAAAACTTCAACTATCACTGGTTAGCTCGTGGATTAATTGAATTCTATTGGGAAGATAATTATGATGTAGATGTTGAATATGAAGCTATTGTAGAACATAGATTAACAAGTGGAAACAATGAATGGATTACAGATACAAGAATCTTTAGTGCAACAGATACAGAAGGTACTGGAACAGTTTATAGATTATCATATCAACTTGAAGACCTTGAAGAAATTCGTGTCAAAGTTCGTATGAAATGGGCAATGAATGAAACAGAATGGTCAGAGTCATTAACAACAGTATTCATTCCAGTAGAAGGTAATCCACCTCAATGGATTAGACGTACTCAAACACAAGAAGGTTTATTGGTTGAATGGGAAGCACAAGAATATGTAGATAGCTACCATGTATATGTTATGAGCAACGGTGAAGAATTACAACACCTAGAAACAATGGACAACTTCGTTCTTGTAGATTTAGATTATAGCAATACTATTGATATTGAAATTTACGAAGCAACACGTTTCAGTGGTGGTATCCAATCAGACCCATCTGATAGCATGCGATTCAGACCTACAATGGATAAACAACAAATGATTTATAATGTAGTAACACCTGATACATTAACATATGAAATAGAAGTAGATACAATTCAAAAAGGTATCAAAGAACGTCAAGTAATTCATGATATTAATACTACTCCAAAAGTAACAAGTAAACAACCTATGGATGTAGCAATTAAATCACCATTTACATTAAGTTTCCATCCTTTACAATTAGATGTACATCAAGCAGGTGCTAAATATTATGGTGATACAGAATTACATATTAAAACTCTTGATGTTAAATCAAGAGATGCTATTGAAGTATTATCATTTGAACGTATTACAGACCAATATGGTGTTGACTTCACAGTATACACTCCAAGTGCAAGCAAATACCCAATCACATTAGAAGTAAACAGAGTACGTATTGTTTGCTTCGGTGACTCTTTAACTTCAGGACACCCAGGATTCTGGGCGGAAACTGGTACAGGGGACCCACAACACTGTTATGAATATTGGCTAGATAGACGCTTAAAAGGACAATATGAAATCATAAACAAAGGTTATGGTTCAGATACAACCGACCGTATGTTAGCACGTTTCGATAGAGATGTATTAGCTAATAATCCACAATATTGTATTATTCAAGGTGGTACAAATGACTTATACTGGGCGATGGCTGAATCAATGGGAGACCAAGAAGCACTTGATATGAAACTTGATGTAATGAAAGCTAATATCATGGAAATGGTTAAACGTTGTTGGGATAACAATATTGTTCCAATTGTAGGTAACTTAATCCCTCGTACTGGTGCAACTGGTATCTATAAAACTGCATTATATGATTTCAATGCATGGATTATTTCATGGTGTACTGGACAAGCTGCAGAAGGAAGAAATATCTTCTATGTAGACTTATTCAATGCTGGTAAGGAAGCAGTTCCACCTACACCAATCGAAGACCCAACTAACCCAGGTGCAATGAACCCTATTTACGATGGGGATGCATTATTTGACGAATTTGGTAACATTATCAAACAAGGTCGCGGTATCCACTTGAACAAAGAAGGATACAGAATTTGGGCAGAAGCTATTCCACTTTCTATTTTCAAAACATATGACAGTGGATTAAGAATGTATAAAGATTTACATTGTACAGATGAAGACAACTATGATGATAGTGATAAACAAAATCCATTCTATACTATCAGTATTGACAATGTAAGACGTAGCAAAACTAAAACAGTTGTTCGTTACGTTAAAAATATCGGTAAAACACAAGTATTGTTTGCAATGTATGCTTCAGATGAATACAATATGTCTATTGAATTCATAGGTAGTGATGGAGAAAAAGGTGCTTACGCAAATGGTTTATTAGCACCAAACATGATTGCAAAAGTAACAATGGAAATCAATTTAGATAATAAAGATTCAAAAGCAAGTTTCAACTTGCATTTAGCTGCAAGAGAATATAATCAAAACTAAGGAGGTAAGATTGTGGCAGTAGATTTACAGTATTACCTAGTAGACCAAACAAACGGTCAAAAATCTAGAATTAATGATGTAGTATCATTTGGTAATATGTTCAAAGGTTCACAATCTAAAGTCTGCATTACAGTCTTCAATGCTGGAGATACCACTGCGGTATCTCCCGTAATGGAGATTCAACAATATCCTACTGGGAATTATTCTGAATGTCATCAATGGAAACAAATCTCAATGAGTGAAACTGATGGATATTCTAGACGTTTAGAATTACCTGATATCAAACCTGAATCATGGCTTGAGGGTAAAGATATTGTTGCTGAAGATTTTAACAACTATCCACAAGTTGCGGGTACTAAACCTGACCAAACATGGTTATTATGGAAACAATCTGATAGCGCATGGGAGGTCTACAATGGTTGGCTTCAACATAACGTAGACTCAATGGATGGTAGAGCTTTATGGACAGAATTAATTAGTGCAAAAGACTATGATTTTTATATTAAAATGACAGTTCGTGATGGAGTATACTCTGGAGTCATTATGAGAGATGAGGGGGATTCAAATACTGGATACATTGTACTTATTCAAGGTATGAGTGGTTATCTAGGAGATGTACAATCAAATGAGGGAGTTATCCAAGTATTTGATGGAAAATTTACAGATGGAATTGAGAGTTGGGAGTTATTATATACATCACCATCAATTGGTATTCGTGGGACACATGACCCATTTAGAATTAGATTGACTGGTAATAAATTTGAATTTTGGTATGGTGACGATTCAACACCATCTCCAAGATATTCATGGATTGATACAGAATATCGCCATGCAAAAGCATCAAAACCAGTACTTTGTACTCATGCAGGATTCGGTTCTGTATTAGTTTATTTTGATGATATTAAACAAGAAGTAGCAAATGAAAACGGACAAATCTGGATTCAAAATCAAGTAGATGTAAAAACGCCAGTGTTCTCAACTCAAAGAACACTATTATCAGTAGAATACGGAGGTGTAGAGTAATGCCAGTATTATTAAAAGTCTTTAATGTAGATAATAGTGCTATGGATATGGAAGAAGGTATTGATTTAGGTTTATCTCGTAAAGGTAAAGGTAATATTGCTTCTTTCTTATTGAAAAATGAGGGGAATACATTAGCAAGAGATGTTGTGTTAACAGGTGCTCCATTACACACTCTTGAAGATGTGCAAAATAAAGTTATTAGTGAAGAGGATTATCAAAAAGAATGCCTAGCTGGGCAATGGAAAACATTTTCGTTAGACCCAGAAGGAGACTTTGTTACTGAATTAAATTTAGGAAAAATCTATGCAGGTAAATATGTAGAAGGTACACAGTTTGAAGAAATCAGTACACAATCTGAAGGATTATTTCCATACAATGCAGTACATAGTAATGCAGAATTTGTATTTAAAGATAATGTATTTAGTTATCAAAAAGCTAATTTAACACCAAACGGATACTCAAGTTTACGTTTACAACAAGAAGACCCAAACAAACGTAAAACTAGACATTTTGAATTAACATTCAAACCAGAGTTTCAATTTGATGCTGAAGCAGAATTAGATGCAACACCACCTTATATTTCAATTCCAGTCCGAAACAACTTAAAAGGTGACGATAAAGGTTATGGATTCTTAATGACTTATAATAGAAGTAATAACTCAGTAACAGTATCTGTTCGTACAGATATGATTGGGATTCTATCACACTATGATGGATTACAAGGTGGTACTGCTATGTATCAAACTAGAGCAATTACACTAGACGGTACTCGTGAATTTACATTAAAAGTATATGATGATACAGATGAAAATAGAACACCATGCTTTGAAGTATTATATGGTGGAGAACGTCAAAAACTATATGCTTTAGTTGGAGATGCTAGTGGATTTGTTATGAAAGATACAAGTTCAAAAGCATATAAAGGTAGTGGTAACTACTATATTGAATGTGCTATGCAAGAAGGTGACGTTGCTATTAAATTTAGCAATATGTCAATCGTAACAGATTTAGATAAACAACCAATTTATGTAAAAACAACTATTGATGATAGAGCCGAAAATAAAACTGAATATCGCTCTAGTATTGCAATCAATTATTACGAAGATTAGAAAGGTGGTGTAACAGATGGGTGTTACTTTACCAATATCTTTGCCTATCACAATGAGTAGTGAGGGAGCTTCAACATCTAGAGGAGTTACGCTTCCAGTAACTTTACCACTCACTTTCCCAATTGGTAGCGCAAATGTGGGCTATTTAGTTCAACTACCAGTAACATTACCTATGTCATTTACACCAATGCAATATACTAGATTAGTGATTAAGGTTCCGACTAGCATCACGGTAGAATTTGCTAATATTCAAAACTCAATGAAAATTCCATTGAAAGAACAGGCTAGTCCTTTAGGAATTAAAGTTCCATTAAAAGAATATGCTATGGACTTCAATGGATTAATCATTGAAGAAAATGTAGTAGCAAAAATGCATAAAGACATTACAATACTTGAAGATATTCGTTCACGTATTATGTTTGATGTAGAACTTGTTAATCGAAATTTAGTTCGTATCTCCTGGTACGGTGAAGAAGTACCATCTATTCAAGTGTGCCATAAAATGGAAGTAGATACTGATTGGACAGTTGTTGGTACATATGAATGGAACGAATACCCTGTAGAGTTCAGTATTGATAACAATGAACGACAAATTAAATTATTCGGAGGTAATAGTACCGGAGAAAGTGGTATCTGTACAATAGGGGAAACAATGTATATACATATTATTCCGGAAGTCGGAGTATTAGTTAATGAAAAAATTTATAATCTTGGTGTTGACTTTAAACAAACATTTAGAACAGATGTTAATTATTAGGAGGTATTTCAATGGCTTATGTAAAAACAACATGGCAAGATGGTAACACTTATGGTGCTTCTTCATTTAACAATATTGAAAACGGTATTGCAGATTGTGATTCTCGTTTAACTAGAATTGAAAATGGAGAAATTGCTACTATCGGCTATGATAGAAAAGAAACAGATTTATTAAATGCTTTTATGTTAAATTTAAGAACAGTTCCTTATAGCGCAGAAGATGTTGAAGGAACACAACTTGAAATTTGTGTAATGGGTGACTCTGTATTATATGGTTATGTAAACACAGAGGATGAGAGCGGTATTGAGGAAGACTGTATCGTTGATGATGGATTATCTTACTCTGTACGTTTTAGTAAAATGCCTAAACGAAATGCTACTCGCATTCACGATGGTTTACAATCTGCTTTAAACGCAGTATATGGTTCAAATAAAGTAACTATCAAAAAACGTTTATACAGTGGTTATTGTGCTAAATGGGCATCTAAAGAATATTTTGCAACAAAATCAGATTTAATTATCATCAACTATGGTATCAATGATGCAATTGCTTCATGGGTGGATGAAGAAGACAACTATCGTGGAGACATTAATGCTTATATTCGTTATATGCGTGTTATTATTGAACGTGAATTAGATAATGGAACTGCTGTTGTATTAATGACACCAGTTCGTGAAACAATGATGTTAGACCATGCCGGTTCAACAGATAAAGACCCAGATGATACTAATAACCGTACAACTATTGATGCTTATGAACAAGCATTAAAACAATTAGCGAATGAATACAATATTCCAGTTATTGATGGACATTTATTAACTCGTAACATGGATAACAAACAAGGTATTGACTTCTGCCACTTTGACGGAGTAAACAATTTAGCTATTGGTTATCGTATGGCTGCATACTTCATTGGACAATCACCAATGTTCCCAGTAGAAGTACAAAGTGGAGATTATTTAGGAGTTAATCCTCAATTAGATAATATGAACATTGCTGGTTTAGCACAATTCTCTCGTAGTGCTTTATCACCAAATATCTGTATCGCAATGGCAGGTGCTAACTTAGCTTATCCAGTAACAGACCCAGACTGGCAAACTAAAGGTATTCAAGTAACTATTCAAGGTACTGGTTCAATCACTTGGTCATTCTATGCTCCAGTTGATGGAATGGTAATCGTACCATCTTTATATACTGCTAGTGAAGGACAAGGGGTTATGATGCAATTAGACTTTGGTGGACAACAACCAAAATGGGCTAACTATTGGAATGCAATGGGAGCAACTGCTACACCTAATCGTGAATACTTAGAACCATCAGAAGTAACTATTACAAATGACATGATGGAAACTTTAGGAGAAGGTAAAACATATGGATTACATATGTTAAAATATACAAACCAACCAGTATTAAAAGTAACTACAAAAGGTTGGCATACTGTATCAATTATGATGCCAGCAGTATCTCCAGCTATGTTATCAGATGATGGATTTATGACATTCTCTGTTCCTGAACAAACCGTAGGAGACGGAACATTTGATGTATTCGGGTTAAACTTCTTATCATTACAAGACTACAAACGTATGGTAACAAATAGAGGATAAGGGGTGTTGAACTATGGCAATGAAAGTCGCAATTCAACAACATGATAAAAATATTAAAGTGTTTTTCAATGTAACTATTGATGGAGTAGTAGAGCCAATCACTGGCTCTACTGTCTATTTTAAAATGATGAATAAAGCAAGTGGAACACAAATTGTAAAACCATGTGAAATTACAGATGGAGAAATGGGTGAATGCTTATTTACATTCACAGAAGAAGAAACTGCCGAAGTAGGAAATTATATTACAGAACTTGAAATTGAATTTGAAAATGGAACACGTTTATCTGTAGATAACCCAATTACGTTATCAATTACACAAGAAAATATCTGTCAACATAGACAGTTTGGTAGAACTGTTAGAATGTTTTAGGAGGTGAACTGTCTTGGACATGATGCTATGCCTAATGCTCAGAAAACGTAATCAACAACAAGCAGCAAAAAAAGCTATTGATACAGTCGAAGAAACAAATGAAAATATAGCTGCAGAAGAAGTCATGGAAGATGTTACCGCTGTCGAAAAATACGTCGAAGAAGAACCAGCTATTGCTCTTTGTTTATGTGAAGAAGATGAAGAAGAGTATATTGAAGAGGAACATGCTGTTGAAGAAGAACGTATTGAAGAGTTTGAAGAAATTACTTTTATTATCGATGGTAACTATAAATGGAAAAATTCAACATTAGTAGGTGATTATAGGGAGTTTAGATGTGCAGGATTTGAAGTACAACCTGAATTCTTAACAGATGAATGCTTATACAATAATGAATTGTACATGAATTTTAATGATGTAAATGTAAAAGTTTTAGACGATTCAGATTTCACAATTAACTCAAAATCTGAACCAAATGGTGAATGCGTATTTGTAAGCAAGGGGATTTTTTACATTCATATCGCATCAGATAAAGTTAGTACTGGTAGAGGAACAACATACGCTAAATCCTTTAAAAAATATTTAACTGAAAACCCTATCACTTTAAGTATTAGAAAACGTAAATAAATGATGAAGAAGCAGATGAATGGAAAGCTATTTAAAAACAATATATAGAATTATAATCGCATAGGTGGTGATAATATGGTTACTGAATTATTATCTATCTTAATTGTCGCATTAATAGTACAGCAAGCAGTAGAAGCTATTAAAAAAGCTATTAAAATTAAAAAGGGATATTCACTTTTTAATTTTATCAATATAAAAGTGCTTATATCTATTATTATTTCTATCACATTATGTGTAACAAGTGAAATTGGTATACTAGCTTTATTGGGGGTCAAAGCACTTCCTATATTAGATTATGTTTTAACTGGATTGATTGTTAGCGGAGGAGCTAGCAGTATTAGAGAATTACAAAAACAAATTCAAAATGCAAAACAAGGAGACGAAAATAATGAGTTACACATTTAGACAAAATATGGTTCCAAGTTCAAAATATTCAATTAAATGTCCATATTCTATGAACCCACAATACATTACGATTCATAATACATCTAACTCTGCTAGTGCAGATGCAGAAGTTAGATATATGATTAATAACAATAATCAAGTATCATATCACGTATGTGTAGATGAAAGAGAAGTTATTCAAGCTATTCCATTTAACCGTAATGCTTGGCATGCAGGAGATGGAGGAAATGGGACTGGTAATCGTAAATCAATCGGTATTGAAATTGCACGTTCAACTGGAGATGCTAATTTATTTGAACAAGCAGAGCGAAACTGTGCAGAGTATGTAGCTAAACTTTTAAAAGAACGTGGATGGGGAATTGACAGAGTTAAACGTCATAAAGACTGGTCAGGTAAAAACTGTCCTCATAAAACAATGGAAAAAGGTTGGCAACGTTTCTTAAATATGATTCAAGCAGAATTAAATAAATTAAATGGAGCATCACAATCAACTACTTCAAATGGTACATGGTTAAGTGGAACAAACTTTAAAGTTAGAATTAAAGAAACTTTAAACATCCGTAAAACTGCATCTTTTGACGCTCCTATTGTCGGTCAAGTGCATAAGCATGACGTTTATACTATTGTATCAGTAAAGAACGGTTTAGGAAAACTTAAAAGTGGAGTAGGTTACATTTCAATGAATACTAAATACGTTGAAAAAGTAGAAACAAAACAAGCTACTACTTTTAAAGAATACAAAGTAAAAGTTACCACAGATGTTTTAAATGTGCGTAAACAACCAACTACTGCGTCTAACGTGGTAACAACTGTTAAAAAAGGTCAAGTGTTTACTATTGTTGGTGAGGAAAATGGTTTCTTAAAACTTAAAAGTGGGGCAGGATGGATTAGTAAAAATTATGTTAAAAAATTATAAAAAACACGCATTAAAGTAAAAGGTGGCTAAAGCCACCTCTTTTATTTTTTTAAATTTATAGAAAGAAGTGATAATTAAATGGCAGTAGAATTAGTAGAACCAGTAAAACGTGTGGAGCAGTATTTATACGCACTATGTGCAATGGATTTTTCAAATATTCCTATTCCACGTTCACGCTTAGAATTTTTTGCTCATGCTTTAATTACTGGTGTCTTACCTGAGTTTCAGGCAGAAACACGTGAAGAAGTTTACATAACCGCTATTATTACTGGTGACTATGCAAACCTACCTTTGCCAAAATCTAGAGCAGACCAACTGCTCTATAAAATCTGTCTAGGTGAAACAGAAATTAGAGATATTGAATTAGAAACACGTTATGAAATGTTATTGGCATACATTGCAGAACATGGTGATATGCCATTAGAAACAGTTCTAGTAGAATGTGTAAAAGCATTACAAACTATTCCTAATACTATTGAGGTTGATATCGTTAGCGGAACTGTAAAAGGTGATACATTAGTAAACGTATTAGGTGAACCATGCTATAAAGATAGTATGGCTAATAAAGCAAGTCAAAAATTAGTTGCAAACTTTGATGCTAGTAATGCCACCATTGTTGATGAAACGTTAAGCGGTCAGACGTTGGTGAATTTGGCAAAAAATAAAAACTACTCAAAACCTTATATCATAGCCGAAATTAACATACCAATAAAGGCTAGCACGACATACATTGCTTTCTTTGATTTGTTGAATATCTCTACAAATAGAGGCGGGGCATTTTTCGTAACTAGTCAAAAAACGTACAATAAAATAGTTGGTGGTGGTGCAGACGATTTATATACGAGTAATGTTGGCGATGGATTGGGTAGTGAGCACGGTATAAACTATACAGATAAAATGTTAAAATTCACAAGTGGGAAAAATGAAACGTGGCTACATATCCGAACTGGAAATTCGGTGTTTAATTTCGGATACGACAATATGAGAATTTTAGAATACGTTGAAGGAATGGAAAATTGGGATATACCATATTTTGAAGGAACTAGAACTTTTGGAGCTCCACATCCAGTAGACGGTGAAATTAAAAGTGCAAGTTTAAAAGGTCAGACGTTGGTGAATTTATTGGATTATTCGAATTCGTATCCTAATTCTTCACAGTTTACCAAACAAATCAATGGACATTGGAGTATTTCAGTTGAAAATAATAGTAAACCGTTTTATCTATATAATCCACTAAATCAACCCTTAAAGGATAATACTCTATACACTGTTATAGTTGATGTAACAAAAAATAATTTATCTAAAGAGTTACGTCTAATAAATGGATATACGACAGGGAAAAGCATTGATGTTCCTTTAGGTTATATCGGAAAATTAAAATTAGCTTTCACAACTAAGAGTTCCGATGCGGCTGGATGGAATCAGTCCCTTCAAACTGTTGTATTATCCGCAACAACGGGTGAAATTGAACTTGGAGATTATATTTTATTAGAAGGTGACTACACTAATCAAGATGTTCCATACTTTGAAGGTATGCAATCGGTTAAAAATAGTCAGACGTTGGTGAATGTTGTATCGTCTTATGCATTTGGTGGAAATCAAATGTTATATGAAAGTCGATTTTATGACACCCCGTTTAACACAGGAGAAACGTTCACAATTTTTGTAGTTAATCCAAATGTAACAACGATTAAAGTAGGATTATTTAATGCAACAACTGGTATATGGGCGAGTGAAGAAACATTTGATGTTTCAATTAATAAAAAAGTTGTGTACACCGTTCCATCTGATAGAGTTGGCAAGTATGTAGGTGTTGTTGTTACAAATGCAAATGACACAACTGGTTTTGAAAATAGTTTGGTTATTGTGAGTGGTGATAAATCTAACTTAGAAATAGAAAATTATTTTGAGGGTATGCAATCGGTTAATTTGCCTGTTTTAACGACAACTGGGAAGAATTTGTTTGATATTTCAAATGCTTCATATGGGTATATTACATCAACTGGAGAAGTAAACACAGGGAAAAATAATGTAAAGAGTGCATACATCCCAATTAAACCAAACACAAAATATAGTATAAACGCTATTGGCTCAAAAGTCGAAAATTCAAATTTCTTCTCGTGGTATGACTCCAACAAAAACTTTATAGGGCGTCATAAGGTTGCAAATACAAGCACATCTCCAGACAATGCAAAATACCTTATTATTCATAATAATTATGGAGGTTCAGAAAATATTGA
>ERZ808026.217-NODE-217-length-12128-cov-4.863995_pt1 | contig 12128 bp, 7 predicted proteins | sample MGYA00380182_ERZ808026 | MGnify/ENA primary metagenome ERZ808026 (study PRJEB31490, sample SAMN06133376) | cow dung metagenome | isolation source: H9 | host: cow | place: China: Chengdu | collected 2015-05 ... | reverse complement strand
AAACAACTTCTTGTATCAATATCGGCGCATATATTGCTTTGGCTGGTAAAAAGGTTCTGCTGGTTGACTTTGACTCACAGGGGAATATGTCTAGTGGTGTAGGTGTTTCAAAAGATAAGCCTACAATTTATGAATTGATTTCGGGTCAGGTAACAGCTGAACAAGCTATCAAACATTCGCCGGTTTCAGGACTTGATGCAATCAGTGCATCTATTGATTTGTCAGGTGCTGCAATTGAGCTTGTTGAACAGGAAAACAGAGAATACTTTCTTAAAAATGCTCTTGATCCATTAAAAGAAATCTATGATTACATTTTGATTGACTGTCCGCCATCTCTTGGACTTTTGACTTTGAACGGTCTTGTTGCGGCAGATTCTGTTCTTGTTCCTATGCAGTGTGAATATTTTGCGCTTGAAGGAATTACACTTCTTCTTAAATCTGTTAATAACGTTCAGCATACTTTGAATCCAAATCTTGTAATCGGTGGTATTTTCTTTACTATGTATGATTCAAGAACCCGCCTTGCACAGGACGTTGTAATGCAGGTTAAGACTTATTTTAAGGACGTTGTATACAATACAATCATTCCACGAAACGTTCGTCTTTCAGAAGCTCCTTCTCGTGGTTTGCCTATCTGTAATTATGATCCTCAGTGTGCCGGTGCAAAAAGCTATGCAAAATTGGCAGAGGAGATTATGAGTCGTGGCTAAAAAAGGTGGTTTAGGTCTTGGACTTGGTCTTGATGCATTAATGGGCGGTTCATCTGCTGCCAGCAGAGAAATTAGGGAGGCAACTCAGGGAATTTCGGCTGAAACTCCTTCAGCTGCTGCAGTTCCGTCAAATCTTCCTGCTGGAATTGAAGTTGATGAGAACGGCGGTTTATGGCTAGATCCAGCGTTACTTGTTCCTAACCCAAAACAGCCACGAACTGAATTTGATTCAAAAAAACTGGAAGAACTTTGTGATTCCATAAAAGAGCATGGCATTGTTCAGCCAATTCTTATTGAAAAAGCTGAAGAAGGCGAAAACTTCTATATTATTGCCGGAGAACGTCGAACACGGGCTGCAAAAATGGCTGGTCTTACAAAAGTTCCTGTCCGCATTGCAAAGTACGACGAAATCAAAAAGCTGGAAGTAGCTCTCATAGAAAACATTCAGCGTGCAGATTTAAATCCAATTGATGAAGCAATGGCTTATTATAATCTTATGCAGATGGGAGACCTGAAGCACGAAGAAGTTGCTCTGCGGGTTGGAAAAAATCGTACAACTGTTACAAATGCACTCAGACTTTTAAAATTGCCAGAAGATATGCAGAAGTCTTTGATTGATGGTCAGATTTCTGCAGGGCATGCAAGAGCTTTGCTTTCTGTTACGAATCCAAGCGATCAGCGAATTATGTTTGGTAAAATCGTAGGAAACGGACTTAATGTTCGTCAGGCAGAAGCAATGGCTCAGGACTATAATAACGGTGGTCGTGCTGCAGGTGATAAATCAAATAAAAAGAAAAAGGCAGAAAAGAAAGATCCTGATGTAGCAGAAATTGAGCAGCGATTCATGGAAATCTTTGGTACAAAAGTTGTACTTAAAGGTTCAATTGATAAGGGAACTATTCAGATTGATTATTACAGTCGTCAGGATTTAGACCGATTGTATAACGTAATTGTAAAATAAATAAATCAATAACGATTTTTTGGGGCTGTCCCAAAAGTAATGACTGCTACACTAAATGTGGTGGTTTCGATAAACTCAACCACCGTAATGCAAACTTATTGGACAACCCCTTTTGTTAAATAAAAAAGACTGACCTAAGTATTTACCAGTCAGCCCTTTCAATATCTAAATTATAATTAGAATTCTTTCTTTTCTGCCTTGCGCTTCTTGTTCAAAAGTTTGCGTTCAAGTGTTGTTTTCTTCTGGTGAAGAGTTGCAGAAGGTTTAACAAAATATTCACGTTTCTTGTATTCGCGAATGATACCTTCTTTTTCAACCATACGCTTAAAACGTTTGATTGCTTTTTCAAGGTTCTCTGAATCATCAACTACGATTGTTGCCATTTTTTGTGTCACCTCCTTCTTTCCGGCGATTCCGTCAATATATCTATTTTATAGAAAAACAGATTTTTATTCAAGTGAATTTACAGCGGCAAATAAACAATTTCGTCAAATCTTAAGTAATACAGACAACAGCTGATTTTGCCATCATGAGGAACAAGATTTTTTGCCGCTTCTTTATAACAACGCTGCTGATTATAATGTTCGTAAGGACGCACTCCAGAATCAGTTTTGTAATCCACAATAGTATATGAACCATCAGGATTTTCAAAAATCAAGTCAATTGAACCTCTGTACAAGGTTTTGTCACTATAATATTTGAACTCGTATTCAGGTTCTGCAAAAAGTCCGTGTGATTTTGCATCGCAGAAGGCTTTGTACAATGGTGTTTTTGCAAAAATAGTACACATTTTTATACATATTGATATAATTTCTAATCTGTCACTTTCAGAAAGATTCTTAAAATACTTCTTTTCCGGCTCTGGAACATAGCTGTTTATATCGATTCCCTGGGCCATTCTGCACAAATAATCATGAACCAGCGTACCAAAATCGTTTGCGGCAAATTCGCCGGAAAACAGCATATTTTCTTTGTCATCTGAATCTGGAATTTCTTCCGTATCTTCCGGATTTTTATCATATTTTTTAATGATTTCCGTAAGTCGAACGAACATATCCTTTTTTTCCGACTTGTACAGATGGTCGTTCACAGGTGCAATTTCTTCGTTGATTTTGCTAGGCGACTTTTTCTGAATTCCGCGGCAGGTTGAATCAACAAACTGCTCTTCTTCAGCTTTTTTGGCATTCCTGATGATTTCTGCGCGAACAGCATCCGTATCCTGTACCTGTTTTGGAAGCTGATCATAAGTTACAGGAATAATTGAATGGTAATCAAAGGCAGAACCTTCCGTAAAAACTGTTTTTCCAAGAGCAAATTCATTGTCTGTTTCAAATTCTGGATATAGCTTTGTAATCATGTCAGAAATCAGGCGGAAGCTCTTTAAAGAACCATCCCGCACATCAATTCGGCCTGTAATCACAACATCTTTTACGGCACGTGTAATGCCAACATACACAAGACGACGGAATTCTGCCAGCTCCTTTAAACTTTCCTCTTCTTTTGCAAGAGCCTGAAAATAATTTCCGCTGCCATCCATCGGTTTTAAGGAAACGCCAGTTTCTTCCTCATAATAATAAGGCGCAAAATCCGACTTTGACTTTATGTTTGTACAACCCCAAAGGTAAACGTAATCAAACTGAAGCCCTTTGCTCTTATGAATTGTCATAATCTGAACAGCCTGACTGCGCTCCAGCGGATATTTTACGCCGCCTGCATCAATTTCCGAATCAGAACCAAACTGCGCTTTCAGTTCTTCCAGCTCATCAATGAACCAGGACGCATTTTTGCCGTTTTCATCGCAGTTTCGCGCCAGCTCAAAAAGCATGTCAAAATGTTCAGCGCAAAGTTTAGAATGAGAAGTAAGCATTGTTTCATATTTATAGCCAAGCTGATGCCAGAGCGTTGTCAATGTAGAAGTCAGTTCCTGCTGCAACGCAGTTTTTTTGTATTCTGCGTAGAAATTGCGGGCAGAAACAAATTTTTCGTAATCTTTAGCCGGCAAATCCTTTTTGATTTCTTCATCCTTGCTTAAATCAACAGGATTAAATACAAAGGGCTCTTCATCATCACTGCGGAATTTAGTATCTATCAGATAAGAAAGAACTATTTCCGCAGAATTTTCAGAAAGCCCGCAGAATGGCGATGTAAGATAAACCGCAAATGCCTTTATGTCAGACGAATAAACACAGCTGCGCAAAAAATTATAAATATCGTTAATTACACCTTCCTGGAAAATGTTCGTAAACTGATCAACCTGAAACGGAATATTAAACAAACTTAAATATTTTGTTATTTCATCTCTGGAACTGCGGGATTTATCAAGGATTGCAAATTTGCTCCACTGCCACTGCTCTTCTGGAATTCCCTTGAACATTTTTTCCGCCCGCTCTCTTATTGATTTTGCAATGTCATAGGCAAGCTGCTCTTTTTTTGGAATATAAAACGGAGCCTTTGCTTCGTCTTCTTCCATCAGAATTTCATTTATAAAGCGAAAATGAATAGGAACATTTTCGGCAGTAAGCAAAGGCAGTTCGTCCATTCCGTTTTTTGCCGCATTTTCCGTATAATGCGCTTCAAAATCATCTTCATCGTTACCGTACTGCGAAACAAATATTCCGTTTTCATTCTTAAAGAAAATATTAAAGGCGTTTATAAGCTCTGGAGTTGAACGATAGTTGTAGCTCATGGCAACTTTTTTATTTTCTTTTGTAAGCTTGTTAAAAACCGAAACATCAGCATCACGGAATTTATAAATTGACTGCTTTTCATCACCTACAAAGAAAAGTTTTTCACTGTCTCTCTGGTCTACAATCTGATTGTGAAGAGATTCAGGATTAGAATCGTCAATTTCAATTACGCAGCCGCCATTTTTAGATTCAAAAGCACCTGGTTTAAGGGAAAGAAGATAAAGCAAATCTCTGTTCTTTGAGTTGTTGTCCTGAAATTCGTCAATCATTATCTTTTTGTAGGCATTTTTTTCGTTATTGCGAATATCTTCATTTTCCAGAAGGATTTTAAGGGCAAGTTCTGTAACATCGGAGAATGTAAGAGCGCCGGTATTACGCTTTTTCTGATTTACTTCCTTTAAAAAACTGTCCATAAGCTGCATCATCTGTTTCTGCAGGCTGTATGTGCGGACAAAATAAGAAATGTAACATAAATCCGGGCGAACATTGTCATTCAAAGCTTTAAGCTGACTTTTTATTGCGTTTATTGCGCCTTTTGTTCCGCGGGCAATATCAAGCAAATCAAAGAATTTTTCCAGCTTCTGAACTTGCTTTTGAATCCGTTCCATGTCATTTTCAAAATGCGATTCATCTATTGGTGTTATTGAATCTACAAGTGCGCGGGCATAACTTATACAGTCCCGAACCCTTGCCGCCCACAGCTGTTTTGCAGGAGTTCCAGCAGCAGGGTCTGATTCTATGGCAGCTTCTATGTCAAAAATCTGCGAAAAGAATGAGTCTGTGCGGTTCTCTGCAAAGCGTTTATTCCAGCAGAGCGCAAAAGCTTTTTTCTGATTTATGAATTTCTTTGAAAAATAGCCGTCAGGAGTTGCTACAGAAGTATGATTTATTACTGTGTCTGCAAAAACCCCAGATGCAAATTCCTTTATTCTTCCTGGCTTTGAAAATTCCAGAAAAGCACTGGCATTTATGTTTTTAAGAGCAAATCTGAATGCCATATCCTTTATGTCTTTTGTGCCGTCACCAGAACCTACGGAAAAAGCAGGCGTAATGCCATAGCGGTTTGCACACTGACGGACGATGCTTCCACAGTAGGAATCCAAAGTCTGAATGTGCGCATTTGTAAAATCAAGGAGCGCTTCCCTTGCCTTCTGCTGTTTAACGATTGTTAAATCTTTTTCCGCTTCTCTGAAATCTGCCAGCTGCTGAGCCGTTGGATTTACAATTCTGCGCTTTGTCTTAAAAAATTCCAGAAGCTCTTCGTCCGTCTTTGGTTTGTATTCTGCAAAATACTTAAGAGTTGCATAAATTCGCTGGTACATTTCAGAAGCAGCTTTATCCGTAAATGTCAATGTAAGAATTTCACTGGCTTTTACATCCTTAGAAATTACAAGCCATGCAAATCTTGTGGCAAGAACCTGAGTTTTACCAGAACCTGCACCAGCCGCGATTACCGCATTTTCTGTTGTAAAACATACGTTGCTCTGTGCATGATCAAGAGCACGCTCAATAATTCCAAGATATTTATATTTGTTTTCGTTATCCATTTTGCTCTCCACATCCATAAACTATTTCTCTGTCTTAAGCTGCTTTCCAGCAACACTGTATGTTGTTCGGCAAACTTCCTTATAGTTACAGCCGGCACAATCTATGTAACGCTTTACATTCTGTCGGTTTTTAAGATTTTTTGATGTTTTTGGCGAAAAATCTGGACTTTCCGCAGAAACAATTTTATTCATAATTTCCGCATATTCATCACAAATTTTTACAGAAGGATCAAAAACTGCATAATTTTCATCTTTTTTTGGATTCCCTTTTGAATCAACCTGATTTTCTTTGTATTTATCAAAAACAAGCAGTCGTTTGCAATCCTTGATTGCGTAAAAATACGAAGCAGCTAGTTCCTTTGCACAATCCTTACTGAGCAGACGGCAATAAACCGTCATCTGATAATCTTCCAGAATACCGTTTTCATTTGCTTTAAAACCAGCAGGAAATGACGTAGTTGAATTTTTGTAGTCCAGCAAAACAAGCTGCTTTGTATCTGGAGTTTTTACAACGCAGTCGATTTTTCCGTAATATGCAAATTTTTCCATTTCAGAAACATAAGTGTCTTCAACAGAAACAACAGTACAATTTCCAATTCCACTAATATCTTTAGGCATTTCATCTTCCGATTCAACAGAATACGGCTCAAGAAGATTCTCAAGAAAAGCCATTATGGTATTTGCAATGTTATTTTTCTGACTCATCAAAGTCATAATCACAAGAGGACTGTCGCTAAAATCATTTGAAACTGACTTTATGGATTTTTCCACAAGTCCCGGCTCATCATTTGTTCCGTACAAAAGATTCTGAATTCTTAAAGTAACATCGTTATTTGAATTTAATTCCTGAGAATTTTCATTTTTTTCAAAAAATGAACCGTTATTAAAGAACGGTAAAGCTTTGTCCTTATATAAATCCATGAATTTTTCAAGAATTTTATGATGAAGAGAACCCATGTCATAAGGAGTCATCAAGTCTGTACTCAGGGAATCTTCCTGAAATTTTAAAATTTGCGAAAATATCCATTTTCTTGGACACGGAAAGAATTTTTCCATATCGCTGCGGGCAGATATTTTATTCATGGCGCGGCATTTTTCCGAAACAGCAATTTTTTTGCGGTCAAGGGAAAGATTTTTTGATTCCACAAAATGATAGTCTATTTTTTTTCTGATTTCTTCGTTAATGCGGTAATCAGAATCTTTTTCCAGAGCCGCATTTATCCATTTTTCAAGCTGATTTTTCTGGCTGCCGGAAATTTTCATCGGTTCTTTTGCACCGTTTTCAATCCAGTGCTTTTCCGCAAGAATGAAGTCCGCATCATCCAAATCTGGAACATTCTCTTCTATTTCCAGCGCACTGTGAGGAATGGAAAATCCGCTGAATGTGTTTTCACTTGCAGAAAAATGCACGAAATTTTCATCGGCACCATCAGATGTCTTTGCGTAAAGTCTGATTATGGTGCCAGTGGCATTATAAAGCCGTTCATCTTCCGCAAGCTTCAGTTTTTTTCGCTTTTCAGAATTAAGAAACGCCAGCGGCTTATATGGCACTTCAATATTTTTTTGCGAACCGTCAATTACAAACTGATATTTAAAATATGCCCCTGCCGAAAGTTTATACGGGAACACAGAAATCCCTTTGTCTGCCGACTGGCTTGTATAACTCTTTGAATTCAGCAGATTAAGATAGAACTGAAAAGGATTTTCAACAGTCAATCCTGTATCAGCATAATCTTTTTCAATGGCAATAATACTTTCCAGTTCAGAAAGACAGCGACCAAGAATTTTATTTGCATCGGAGCTGAAATCATTTTCATCAATGAAATTTGCCTTAAAGTTGAACCAGGCAGAACGCACGTTTTCAAAAGAAACATTCTCACGAGAAAAGAATCTGCATACATCATTGTGCAGTTTTCTATACATCTTAAGATATTTTCCATTATTTTTATAGGTTTTTCCAAGAGCTTCTTCCCAGGAATCAATCTTTTTCCAGCCGTCTTCTGTCTTTTTTTCATAAGAACAGATACAGCGCATTTCATTTCCTAGTCGGATAAGGCCTTCCCTAAGTTCTGTCAAATCAAAATCTTCAAATTTATCAGGTTCTTTTTCTCCAGAAACTTTAAGAGAAACTGTTGATTTCCACGGAATACATTCATCCAGCAAAAGAGTTCTTACCGATTCATAAGAAAAATCTGAGTTGTAACAGTCATTTATTTCATTAAAGATGCGGCCAGCGTTGTTTTGTGTAAGAGAAACACCTGAACGCAGAACAAAAGGAATACCGTACTGGGAAAATTCCCGCAAAATATACGGACGATATGTTTCAATATCAGGAATGCTAAGGGCAATTTCCGTCCAGTCAGCTTTTCCATCGTTTACAAGCTTAATCATGCGCAAAATTGTCTGTCTAAGCTCTCTGCGGGCGTCCTTGTAAAAATAAGCTTTTGGCGCAGGAACTGAGGAAGGTAAAAGTAACGCTGTTACGTTATCAACATTAGCAAAAATATCATCAAAATTACTAAAATCCGCCAGCTGTTCAGGAAAGAAAATATAAAAATGCCGGCTTTTATCCTTAAATTCAATATTTTCTACCCAGGAAGGTTCAAAAAGTCTGTTTGCATCAAGAAATTCCTTGTATCGTTCGTAAAGTAATGCATAGTCCGAATCCTCATCATCCAGCTGACCGTAAGTGTCGTAATTCGCATCCATCCGTTTTTTCCACAAATGTAAGGAAGGAAGATTTGCAGTAATCCAGTCCGCAAAAGAAGCCGCCGTTTCTGCATATTCAGGACGAATTATCTTTTTAAAAATCGGACTCTTCTTGTTTTTTTCTATTATGTCGTAAACAAAAAACTGCCGCAAAAGAGACGGAATCGCAGTATGCTCCACAAGATTAGCTGCAAGAAAACTGCCCTTGAATTTATCCCATGCAATAAAACGGTCCAGCGCCACGGAATTAACGCTTGTATGACTGTCAACCACGCACCAGTCCGCCCAGCTTTGCGCAACAACATCTGTTGGAAAAACAAAGCAGGCATTTCTGTCAGTTATATGTTCCTTAAAAAAAGTCTCTATCGAAGCCAATTCAATCTTTTTCATAAAAATTCCCCCTCCTCACTTTTAGAATTCAATTTTTTCAACTTCAGAAACAAAATCCGCCATTGAAATCTGATATTCTTTACGCCCGCCATTTTTTTCAACAAGCAGAACAAAATTGGATGCGTCAGTTTCCAGCTGCCACTGAATGTTTTGCCCTTTGATTTTTTTCATTACAATAGCTTTTATAAATTCTCCTGTAATTTTCTGCAATTTACCGAATTTCTGACCTTGAATCTTCCAGTCAGAAAATTCCTGCTGCATATCACTGAATTTTTCTACAAAATCCTGAATTTCTGGAATGGGATTGCTGAAAAACTTTGCATCTGCCAGCTTTACAAAACCTGCATCAACCTTCTGCATTATTGAGCCTTTCACCTGACTTTGCACAAAAAAACGCATTTTAAGCTCTGCAGAAAGAATTATTTCCCAGTCTACATTTGTTTCGTTGACCGTAACCTTTGAATTTACTCCAGGATTTTTTTCTTCAAATTCCTTTATTAATGCCGGTGCAGTTTCCATATTCATTCTTTCGCGACCTGCGGCCCGCATATTGATTTTCTGCAGTTCCACAAATCGGGTGCGCCAGAATTCACCAGTATTATCTTCCATTATCATCCTCTTTCAAAATATTCAAAATCATACTGGCAGATACGTACATTTATTGCCAGACAAACTTCCAATCCATTGTTTCGCTTTTTCGTAATCTAAACGGGACGAAAGAATCCACAGAATATTGGATTTCTGCTTTTTTATGAGCGGAATGTTACCTTCGCCATCAGTAAAAATTATCATTCCATTATATTCTTTATGCTCAAAATAAAAATCTATGGCCGGCTGAAAATTTGTTCCGCCACGCCCTTTTATATCCTTTAGTTCAATTTTCTTTTTTATTGTTACAGGTTTTGAATTTTTAAGATTAGTATCAAAAAAAATCAGATCAAGCTTTTCAATGCCAAAAATAAAGAAGTTGTTAATGGCATGCAGAAAATTTGAAAAACTTTCATCGGAAATCGAACCGCTTACATCAACGGCCACAAGAATATTTGCCTTGCGCTCGTAACGGCAGCCCATCGCCTTAAAACCAAAACGACGGTTCGGGCGCATTCGTGTAAGAGTGCGGTCAGCGCTTAAAATATTTGTCCTGAACTGACTGAGAATCCGCCTGTAATCCATATCTAAATCGGCGCCTTGTTTTACTTTGCGCCGAAGATTACCTCCTAGCCCGCCCCAGCCCTGGTCAGTTTCTGCTTTTTGAATTTCCTTCTGAATCGCTGCCTGCGCTTCCTGATTTTCTTCCCAAAGTTCAGAAAGTTCATCCCTTGCCTGAGACAGCCTGCTATCATCACCGTTTGCAGAACCAGCATTTTCACCAGCAAAAGAAGTTTCCCTCACAAGAAATAAAATCCAGCGGTACCATTCGTCAAAAGAAAGATCATCCAGCGTTTCAAGATTTCCATTGTCCTTATTGATATTCAGATTTTTCTGGAAAAATTTTTCTTCTGGGGAACAATGCCATTTTATGCCAAGAGGATGTTCCAGCATTCTGAATCGTACTGCCTGCTGCTTAAAATATTCAATTCCTGCAAGACTTACAGAAGGCTTATAAAACTGATTTATAGTCACGTCGCTGGCCAAAAGAAGGATGCCTTTTTTTGCATTATGAGGCTGCCGCATATATGGATGCTGCAGAAGAATTCTGTAAATTTCGATTTTTAAATATTCTTCCAGCTGTGAATCAGTACATTTTTCCAAAAGCAAAGACGAAAATTCAATCCGCATCTGACCGGTACGCACAGGAACAGACATTCCGGAATTTTCTACCAGAGAATGAGTACAGAATGTTGAGAACAGAACTGGCTCGCTATAAAACCATTGTTCTGCGATTTTTTTAAGTTTCTTTTCAACAGTCATAAAATTTATACATCAAGAATAAAACTCATAACTTCATCGTATAAAGGCTTGCACTGTTTTGCAACAAACACAAGTGTTTCTGGATAAAGATTTGCCGAAAACAGACTGATGAAATGGGAAACAACTTCTTTTGAAACATCAGCTGTAAGGAATTTGAAATATTTTACAAGATTTTCACTGATGACTGAATTTTCATTCCCTTCAAATCTGCCCGCTTCAATAAATCTGAAAAGCGAATTATTTACTGTTGTAAAATCTGGCACAGAAAGAGTTTTTAACGCCGCCTGAATATTTTCAAAATTGCCAGTAAGAATTTCCTTTGCGGAAGGCACATTATGCTCTTTTATATAGCGGAATAACATGGCTGTTGCCTGATTTCCGATTATTCCAGTAAAAATCGGCTTATGAACATCAGAAAGCTCCTGAAAATTCACAAGGATTTTAGAGGCTCGTTCCCAGCTGCGGCGGTCGGGAGTACGCTCCAGATTAGAAGCTTCCACATACGAGATTTCACCGTCAAGATATTCCGGATTTTCCTCTATGAATGAAATTATACGTCCGTCAATTCCTGTTTTTTCTGCCCATTTAAGCCAGTCATCTACAGTTGGTGCAAATTCATAAATGTTAAAACGGCTGACCAGCGCAGGATCAAGGTCTGTAAGCTGATATTCGTTTCCGTTGTTCACTGCAGAAATGATGCGGCTTCCTAAAGGCAACGCTTTTCCCGCAAGCTTTCGGTTCAAGGTTAAGTCCATAATTGTTTGCAGAACTTCTGGACGGGCGCGATTTAGCTCATCAAGGAAAAGCACAACTGGTATACGGTCTGTTGGAAACCAGTATGGCAAAAGAAAATCAGTTTTTCCTGTTTTTTCGTCTTTTTCTGGCAAACCAATTACGTCACCCGGGTCGCTTAACTGTCCCAAAAACAGAGTAACAACTTTATAGCCTTTCTGACTGTAATATTCTTCCAGAATTCTTGATTTACCAATTCCATGCTTTCCCACAAGCATTATATTCTGCTCTGCAGGTGTATTATCAAGAATAAAATATAGCTGTTTTGAATCAATTGTCATATTTGCTCCCATAAAAAGTCAGGAAGATTGTTTCAACAATCGATTGACTTTTTATGCTGTTCCGTAATGTAATGAGGAACAGCAGTTTAATACGACCGGTCAAGGCACGCTTCGCTCAAGGCCTTGACTCGCTCGTTTTC
>ERZ808026.216-NODE-216-length-12276-cov-2.800230_pt1 | contig 12276 bp, 12 predicted proteins | sample MGYA00380182_ERZ808026 | MGnify/ENA primary metagenome ERZ808026 (study PRJEB31490, sample SAMN06133376) | cow dung metagenome | isolation source: H9 | host: cow | place: China: Chengdu | collected 2015-05 ... | reverse complement strand
TTAATATAATTAGTCATTGGGGGTACAAATCTTATAAATTATCTATCACTTTGCACAATGCGGCATGTATTTCTTTGATGTCTCCATAACCTTTGACACGGTTGCGCTTACCTTCTGCGTCATAGAAAGCGATAAGTGGTTGTGTCTGATTATTGTAGACATCGAGACGCTTGCGAATAGTTTCCTCGTTGTCGTCAGCACGACCAGAAGTCAAACCACGATTCACGAGTCTCTCGACCAGCATTTCTTGAGGTACATCAAGTTCCAGCATAGCAGCGATTTCAGAACCTCTTTCCTTGAGCATTACGTTCAGCGCTTCTGCTTGTGGAATCGTACGGGGGAAACCATCAAAGATGACGCCGTCGCAGGGTTGCATAGCATCATATACATTTGCCAGGATACTAATCATCAATTCGTCGGGTATCAATTGACCATGGTCGATGAATTGCTGAGCAGTTTTGCCCAACTCTGTACCTTTCTTTATCTCGTTGCGCAACACGTCACCAGTTGAAATGTGCTTGAAACCGTATTTTTCAACGAGCAATTCGCTTTGCGTTCCTTTTCCAGAACCGGGAGCGCCGAAGATTACAATATTCTTCATGTCTGTAGATTTTGTATCGTATTATTTAGGTTATGCTTAGGTTAATCAACGACTTTGTAGATATCCTTCAAATTACGACCCTCGCCATCGTAGTCGAGACCGTAACCAAGGATAAAGTCATTGGGGATTTCGAAACACTTGTAAGGAATGTCTAATTCGACGCGGAGATTGTCGGGTTTTACCAACAAAGAAGCAATCTTAATATCTGCTGCGCCCTTATCTTTTAAGATTTGCAACAACTCCTTCATGGTCAAACCGCTATCAATGATATCTTCGACTATCACTACATGTCTATCAGTGATATCCTCCTTCAAGCCCAAGAGCTGTTTGACTTGACCTGTAGTCGACGTACCTTCGTATGACGACACGCGTACAAATTCGATTTCGCAGGGGATATTGATATACCTCATTAAGTCTGCTGCGAAAATAAACGAACCACTAAGCACAGCTATAAACAATGGTTTCTTGCCAGCAAAATCATGATTCATTTGTTCGGCCATCTTGCGTACTTGTGCCTTGATTTCATCTTCGGTCATGAAGATAGAAAACTCTTTGTCTCTAACCTTAATTGTGCTCATATATTGATATATTTTCTGCAAAGTTAGAAATATTTTGCAAAACGACAATAAAATAGACTTACAAGAACAAAAAAATATATAAAACCATATAGCATTTTAAGAGAGCGACGGCTCGTAAAAACAAAGCCTAAGATAATTTTAAAAAGGTCTAATGTTTTTTAAAAAAGGCCTTGGCTTTTTTCTATCTAGATTTTGTTTTCATACCAAAATCCATGAAAGATTTAAATATCTATTAAGTATGAAATAGATACCCCTTTCCCTTTAAAGTATTTGTGAAATTTCAGTAGGTATCCCTTTGTATTCACGAAATATTTTTTAACTTTGCAGACGTTATATATAAAAGCTAATTTAAAATGGGAATATTTTCAAAAATATTTAAAGGAAAAGAATCAGCAAGTGAAAAGGGATGGCGAGTTGGTGGAATGGAAGATTTCATGACACTTATTCGCGTATATTATCAAGCAGTTATGGCGGCTAATTTAGGCATTAGCAATATCGCCGCTTTGCCCGACTTGCGTGTATTCAAGCAAACATTGCACGTCCCTACCCTTAACAACAAACTCGGTTTGGGCGAAAAGAACAAGTGCAAGAAGATGTTGCAGGAAATTTATGGCATCTCTGACGACTTCTTCAAAGAAATCGACAAGAGTATCAAGGCCAACTGCCGTAATATCAACGATGTGAGAAGTTATTTCTTCATGTTCCAAGGTTTCTCACAAGACCTTATGATGTTGATAGGCAACCTAATGAAGTGGAAATTCCGCGTCCCTGGTTTCCTCAAAGGCGCACTGAAAACAATGACTGAGAAAACAGTGCACGACATCGTCAACAAAAACGATTGGAAGAAGGATGACGTACGCAAAGCCTGCCTTACTATTCGTCAATATCAAAACAAATTGGGCTATAGCGCCAACTGGATGTCGGAATACGTATACAACGTGATTATCTTGGCTAAGAAGGAGCCTAAGGCACAAGACCAAGCAGACACAAAGTAAAAACTAAAATTTCGATTTACGAATCAAGCCGTGCGATTATCACACATCTAAGGCTATTTCGTACGAATCACCCAATCATATTCTTACCTTAAAAGTGAAATGCCATGACGCAAGAGGAAGAAAAAATATTGAGAGTATTCGAAACAAGAGTAAGACATTTACTGCTCAAATACAAGGAATTTGAATCTGAGCTACAAAATCTTCAGCAGCAAATTCTGCATCAACAAGGCGAGCTGTCAGCACTGCAAGATCAAAATGTATCGCTGAAAAAGTCATACGATACATTAAAGATGGCAAAGATGATAGAAGTCAGCGGTGACGATGTGCAAGATGCCAAAAAGAAACTTAGCAAATTGATTCGTGACGTAGACAAATGTATTGCTCTGCTCAACGTTTAAAAATCACACCTGAATATGAGCGAAAATGACGAAAGATTCGTGATACAGTTGATGATTGGTAAGCAACTCTATCCGATAAATATATTTAGACATCAAGAAGAAATATTTCGTAAGGCTGCGAAAGAAATCAACAGAAAATTGCAACTCTACGAAAACAAATACCCTAATCAAGGGTATGAAAAGTATATGTCTACTGCCCTACTCGACTTTGCAGTCAGAGTAAATCAATTGGAAAAGGACAACGACACAACGCCCTTTATCGAACGAATCAACCAATTGACTTCTGAAATTGAAGAGGTGTTGGGGGAATCTCGTGGATAATATCCAAGTAAACGACATAATACCTACCAACATTTACGCATAAGACAAAATGATATGCAAGTCTATGCGCACATTTTTTGTGAACATCTTATTAACCATTATTATATAAAACCAATAAAACTCAAATTTAAATATGGCCAATACTATATTAATTAGTTTAGCAGGACTTATCGTTGGTTTTGCCGGCGGTTATTCCCTGTTTAGATATGTAATCAAAAAGTTCTATCAAAATGCTCTGACAAAAGCGAATGCTGAGGCAGAAGTAATCAAAGAGAAGAAATTGCTGGAAGTAAAGGAGAAATTCCTGAACAAAAAGGCAGAATTGGAAAAAGAAGTCGGTCAGCGTAACCAAAAAATCCTTCAGGTAGAAAACAAACTCAAGCAACGCGAAATCAGCTTGAACCAACGTCAAGATGAACTTTCTCGCCGCAAATCTGAATTGGATAAGGCTCAAGACAAGTTGACCAATCGCGAACAAGTCCTTGCCAATCGCGAAGAAGAACTCTCTAAGCTCGAAATGCAAGAGCGCGAAAAACTGGAAGAACTGAGTGGACTTTCTGCAGAAGAAGCTAAAAAGAGACTGATAGAATCTCTCAAAGACGAAGCTAAGACTGATGCGCAATCATATATCAACGAAATCATTGACGAAGCTAAGTTGACTGCAAATAAGGAAGCTAAAAAAATTGTAATCCAAAGCATCCAACGTGTAGCTACTGAAACTGCGATTGAAAACAGTGTCACCGTATTCCATATTGATAATGATGAGGTGAAAGGTCGTATCATCGGTCGCGAAGGTCGTAACATTCGTGCTCTCGAAGCTGCTACTGGCGTAGAAATCGTAGTTGACGACACACCTGAAGCAATTGTAATTTCAGCATTCGACCCTGTTCGTCGTGAAGTATGCCGCTTGGCTCTCCACCAGTTAATCAACGACGGTCGTATCCACCCTGCTCGCATCGAAGAAGTAGTTGCCAAGGTGAAAAAGCAAGTGGAAGAAGAAATTATCGAAACTGGTAAGCGTACGACAATTGACCTCGGCATCCATGGTCTGCACCCTGAATTGGTACGCATCGTAGGTAAGATGAAATACCGTTCTTCGTATGGTCAAAACCTCTTGCAGCACGCTCGCGAAACTGCCAACCTCTGCTCTGTGATGGCGGCTGAATTGGGTATTAATCCTAAGAAAGCGAAGCGCGCAGGCCTCCTTCACGATATAGGTAAGGTGCCCGATGAAGAATCTGAATTGCCACACGCATTGTATGGTGCTAAATTGGCTGAAAAGTACAAGGAAAAACCAGAGATTTGCAATGCTATCGGTGCTCACCATGATGAAGAAGAGATGACATCTCTCCTCGCCCCAATCGTACAAGTGTGCGATGCGATCAGTGGTGCTCGCCCAGGTGCAAGACGTGAAATCGTAGAAGCATATATTAAGCGCTTGAATGATTTGGAACGTATTGCAATGTCTTATCCTGGTGTAACCAAAACATACGCTATCCAGGCAGGCCGTGAACTCCGAGTTATCGTTGGCGCGGACAAGGTAGATGACAAGCAAATCGAAAGTCTGTCAAACGATATCGCTAAGCAAATCCAAGACGAAATGACTTACCCTGGTCAAGTGAAGATTACGGTAATTCGAGAAACTCGTTCGGTTAGCTATGCTAAATAATCTCATCTGATAAATAATAATTATACATCGGAAAGTGAAGGTCAGATGCTTGATGCTTCACTTTCTTTTTAACCAAAACTTTCTAAAAAGTAAAAATATGAACAACGAATGGTTTGAATGCAAAGTAAAATATGAACGTACCCTTGACGATGGTAAAGTAAAGAAGGTGACAGAGCCCTACCTCGTTGATGCCTTGAGTTTTACAGAAGCAGAAAAGCGAGTAATTGAGGAACGCACCCCCTATATGATGGGCGAATTTCAAGTCTCTGACATCAAGCGTGCTCGTTTGGCTGAATTGTTTGAAAGCGACCTTGAATCAGCTGATAAGTTCTACAAAGCAAAGCTCACATTCATCACTTTGGACGAAAAGACTGGTGCTGAAAAGAAATCTTCTCACATGGTGTTGGTACAAGCAGGTGACTTCGAATCTGCAGTGAAGCGTCTCAAGGAAGGCATGAAAGATAGCATGAGCGATTATGTCATTTCTGCTATGACGGAAACGCCAATCCTGGATATCTATCACTACAAGCCATTGGTTTTGGCTGACGAATAATCCCAACCTCATTGCATAGTATGTCACACGTTGCAACCGCTATTCATCAGATTAAGCAGATACTACCCGCAGAAGTTACCCTCGTTGCTGTCTCTAAGTTTCATCCAATCGAAAAGTTGAGTGAAGCTTATGATGCAGGTCAACGCGTCTTTGGCGAAAGCCGTGCACAGGAAGTGGTGCCTAAGTCACAGAGGCTCACACATGATGATATCGAGTGGCATTTCATTGGTCATCTGCAGCCTAACAAGGTCAAAATGATTGCGCCATTCGTCACGTTGATACATTCCGTTGATAGTTTAAAGTTGCTCAAGGAAATCAACAAACAGGGTGCGAAGGTGGATAGAAAGTTGCACTGTCTGCTCGAAGCCAAAGTGGCGGCAGAAGATAGCAAACATGGATTGACACCAGAGGCTTGCTTAGAGTTACTGCGTGAGGGTGAATGGCGTGAAATGGCAAACATCTCCATCGATGGTCTGATGTGTATGGCTACAAATACCGACGACAAGGACCGAATACGTCAGGACTTTGCAAAAGCACATGCCTTATTCAAACAAATCAAACAAGAGTTCTTCGCTGATGCCGAACACTTCTCCATTCGCTCATGGGGCATGAGTGACGACTACGAAATAGCAATAGAGGAAGGTAGTAACATGATACGTGTCGGTAGTGCTATCTTTGGCAAAAGAGTGTAATTTGGCTGTAATGAAATAGTCTCAGAATGATTATAAGTAAGGGAATGGCGATAACCATTCCCTTTTTTTGTAAGATATAAGATGTAAGTTTTTTCTAACCCTATCTTTTTTTTCAAGAACCTTAACCTTACCTTTTTATTTCCAAAACAACTGAAGCACCTTTTGTATCAGCCCCCATTGGAGGATTTACCTTACAAACTTCGATTTTGAGCGTTTCGATTTGAACGAAGGTATGAAGCAATTTTTCTGCAATTTTGTAGGCTAAGCGTTCGAGTAAATCTACCGGGGTAGCCATTTCTGTTTTGACAATACTATAGACCTCTGCATAGTTAATCGTTCCAGTCATGTCATCTTCCAGCAATGCTTTTGTTGGTGCTGCAATGTCAAAGGTCAAGTCGACGAGATATTCACCTCCCACGACCTTTTCTTGCTCTAATACACCATGATAAGCATAAAATTTCATTTGCTTAAGACGGATGCTGGTTTTCTTCACTTTTAGCATAGTTTTTTGTTTTCTAAAAATAAATCTCACGCCAATCTAGCGAATCTAAAGAATTTTTACACTCAACAGAAGGATAGATTAGCGTGAGAATGAATATTTATTTCAGTGAATTATCCACAACGGCTGGCACCACAACTTTTGCAAATCAAGCAACCTTCCTGATATACCAGTGTTTCTTTGCCGCAGTTAGGACAAACCACACCCTGAGCAGCAGTACCATCGGTCACATATTTCTTGAGTGCACGCACTACGCCGACTTTCCATGTATTGATGTTTTCGCTTTCCAACTGCAGACTATCCACCAATTTGATGACGTATTCCAATGGCATACGATAGCGCAATACACCAGAGATGAGTTTTGCGTAGTTCCAGAATTCTTTGTTGAATTTTTCCGAAAGGCCTTCTACGGTAGTCTTATAGCCACGTTTATTCTCGAATTGGAAGTCATAGCGCTTTGAGCCATCTGGGTTCAGGGCTTTGATGATACGGCCCTTTGATATCGTCTTAGGCAGAATGATACCCTCTTCATCGTCTTGGAGACCAGTAAAGATTTCATAGGGATGTCCATCCAGGAGACCTACAAATGCCACCCACTTTTCCTTATTATTTTGGAATCTCACCACATCACATTCCAACACGTCTGGACGTCGCTCTGTCACTTCGGGGTGTTGACATGGCGCAGTTTTGCTTTCTGCTTTCTTGTCTTTGCCCGATACACTTATCATCACGCCAGCACGCGAACCATCACGATAGATGGTACAGCCCTTGCAACCACTCTTCCAGGCTTCCACGTAGAGTTTGTTTACCAATTCTTCATCTACATTTGATGGCAAGTTCACGGTCACACTGATGCTGTGGTCCACCCACTTTTGGATAGCCCCTTGCATTCTCACCTTCATCAGCCAGTCCACATCGTTGGCAGTAGCCTTATAGTAAGGCGATTTAGCCACCAATTCATCAATTTCTTCCTGTGTATAGCGTTGGTCTGTGTCATAGCCATTCACCTTCATCCAAGTCATGAAGTGATGGTGGTAAACGACGTATTCCTCAAAAGCATCACCCGTTTCGTCGACAAAGTCCACACGCACTTCTGGGTCATTGGGATTCACCTTGCGGCGACGCATATAGACGGGCATAAATACGGGTTCAATACCGCTGGTTGTCTGTGTCATCAGACTGGTCGTTCCTGTCGGAGCAATAGTCAGACAGGCAATGTTGCGTCGACCATGCTGCGCCATTTCTTCGTAGAGCGCTGGGTCTGCTTCTTTGATACGTTGCACAAAGGGATTAGCCGCTTCACGCGCAGTGTCATAGACATCAAATTTGCCACGTTCCTTTGCCATTTGTACCGAAGATCCGTAGGCAGAAAGCGCCAAAGTCTTTTGCACTTCTACGGCAAAATCAGTGGCTTCCTGAGTGCCATATCTCAAGCCAAGGGCTGCCAGCATGTCTCCCTCGCCAGTGATACCCACACCAGTACGACGACCTTGCGCAGACTTCTTGTAAATCTTTTCCCACAAATGTCTTTCTGCGCCCTTTACTTCTTCGCCTTCAGGGTCGGATTCGATCTTTTCCATGATTCTTTCAATCTTTTCAAGTTCCAGATCGATAATGTCGTCCATGATACGTTGGGCGAGTCCTACATGTATCTTGAATAGTTCGAAGTCGAAGTATGCGTCCTTAGTAAATGGGTTTACTACATATGAATACAAGTTAATAGCCAACAAACGGCAAGAATCGTACGGGCAAAGTGGAATTTCACCGCATGGGTTGGTAGAAACCGTACGATAACCAAGGTCGGCATAGCAATCTGGCACTGATTCGCGAAGAATGGTATCCCAGAACAATACACCCGGTTCTGCCGATTTCCAAGCATTGTGAACAATCTTTTTCCACAAAGCAGTAGCATCGATTTCCTTGGTGAATTGTGGTTCTGTGGCATCAATCGGATAGCGCTGGATATACGGAGTGCCATCTACGGCTGCTTGCATGAAAGCATCGTCTAATTTAACGGATACGTTGGCACCTGTTACTTTGCCTTCCGTCATCTTGGCATCGATGAAAGATTCAGAATCCGGATGCTTGATAGATACGCTCAACATCAAGGCACCACGACGGCCGTCCTGTGCTACTTCGCGGGTAGAGTTAGAATAACGTTCCATGAAAGGAACCAAGCCGGTAGATGTCAATGCCGAGTTCTTTACTGGAGAACCTTTCGGGCGGATGTGTGACAAGTCATGGCCTACACCACCACGACGTTTCATCAATTGAACTTGTTCTTCGTCGATACGGATGATAGCACCATAGGAGTCGGCTGCACCTTCCATACCAATTACGAAACAGTTGGACAAAGAAGCAACTTGGAAATCGTTTCCGATACCTGTCATCGGGCTTCCTTGTGGTACGATGTACTTGAAATGATCGAGTAATTCGAACAATTCTTGTGCACTTAACCCGTTGGCATATTTTGCTTCGATACGGGCTACTTCATTGGCAATACGCCAATGCATGTCTTCCGGAGATTGCTCATAAATGTTTCCGAAAGAGTCCTTTACTGCATATTTGTTTACCCAAACTCTTGCAGCCAATTCATCGCCTTTGAAATATTCCAGAGATTTGGCAAAGGCTTCATCGTAGGTGTAGGTTTGTTTTTCCACTTTTATTGAATGTTTATTTTTTATGGTAAAAGTTCGTTTGGCTGTAGATGTTTTCGCTTTGCTAATAAATGTCGGTGCAAAGATAGGGATGTCTGTTAAATTGGCAAAATAAATAACAAAAAAGTTATCAACAATTTAAAAGTTTTCCATTTTGATTATTTAATAACTTGATAATTAATTGATTGTGATTTTATGAGTAGTGAAAAGTTTTCCAAAACGACAAATAGGTGTTGATAAAGAGTTTGTTTTCCGTGTAAATTCTGAAAAGAATATGTTTGTAGTTTTGGTTGAAAATGCGTAAGTTTGCGGAAAAAAGAAAAAAGATGGATTGTATAAAGAATAGACGGACTATCCGTAAGTACAAACAGGAAGAAATTCCTTCTACATTGCTCAATTCATTGCTTGAAGAAGCGTTCCGTGCTTCTACAATGGGGAATATGCAACTTTATAGTGTTGTCGTTACTCGTGAACCGGAAATGAAGGCTAAGTTGGCTCCAGCACATTTCAATCAACCGATGGTAACAACTGCACCAGTTGTCTTGACTTTCTGTGCAGATTTCAACCGTTTCAGTAAATGGTGCAAGTGTCGCAAGGCGGAACCGGGATATGATAATCCTATTTCCTTCATCAATGCAGCTAGTGACGCTTTATTAGTAACCCAAAACTTTTGTACTCTAGCCGAAGCCCATGGCTTGGGTATTTGCTATTTGGGAACTACTGTCTATAATCCGGATCAAATTGTAGAAATTCTTCAATTGCCGGAGTTGGTGATGCCGGTAGCTACCATTACAGTGGGTTATCCTGATGAATGTCCGGTGCAGCCGGAACGTTTGCCTTTGGAAGGTATTTTGCATGAAGAGGTCTACCATGATTATACCGACCAGGATATTGATAGAATTTATGCGGCTAAGGAAGCGATGCCGGAGAATCAGCATTTTGTGACTATCAATCAGAAAGAAACCTTGGCGCAGGTGTTTACTGATATTCGTTATAAGAAAGCGGATAATGAGTATATGTCAGGAGTCTTGAAGATGACGTTGAAGCAACAAGGATTTGCGAAATGATAATAAGAAGGGGAAGCATAAAATACTGCTTCCCCTTCTTATTTTATCTAGTTTTGAATGAGGCTTCTATTTCCTCTATTTCTGCCTTCATGTCTTTGTCTACTTCCACCAAGTCTTTCATGATCTTGCATGCGTGAATTACGGTGGCATGGTCACGCTTTCCAATCAGATAACCGATTTTGGAAGTGGATGTGTCTGTATGTTTCTTGGCCAGGTACATCGCAACTTGGCGAACTTGTACGATTTCACGCTTGCGTGACTTGGTATGAAGGACGGATTCGTCCATTTTGTAATGTTCGCAAACCTTGGCGATGATTTCCTCAATGGTAATCGGCTTGTTCTCAATGATACGTACTGCCTTACGGATGATACGTTCAGCCAAATCCATGTCGATATCGCGTTTGAACAAGATAGATTGTGCCAACAAAGAGTTGACGATACCTTCCAATTCACGTACGCTTTCGTCTACATTTTCAGCGATGTAGTTGATGACATTTTCAGGAATGTTCAAACCATCGCGATGGATTTTGTTACGCAAGATATTCTTTCGAAGTTCTTTGTCAGGCTTTTCCAATTCAGCCACCAATCCCCACTTGAAACGGGTCAACAAGCGTTCTTCCATACCTTGCAACATGACTGGAGCACGGTCGGAAGTGAGAATCAATTGTTTGCCATTCTGGTGCAAATGGTTGAAGATATGGAAGAAAGTGTTCTGTGTTTTAGTAACACCTGCAAACTCTTGAATATCATCAATAATGAGCACATCAATGGTTTGGTAGAAGTTTATGAAGTCATTGAAGTGGTTGGTACGTACCGAATCGGTATATTGTACCTGAAACAAATGAGCCGAAATGTATAATACACGTTTTTCTGGATACAATTCCTTGATACGTGTACCGATAGCATTGGTCAAGTGTGTCTTTCCTACACCGGATGGGCCGTATAGGAACAATGGATTAAATGTCTTTGCTGGATTTTTAGCTACAGTTTCGCCTACCGTACGGGAGAATTCATTGCTTACACCCTTGATGAAGTTTTCAAAGTTGTAGTTGGGATTCAAGTGCGGATCCAAATCTTGCGGAGCAGGAGCCTGCATCGGATTAGGAGTCTTATTGCCATTACGGATCGTTTGATGCGCCGGAACCGCAGATGATCGGTTCGTACTTTCCATATTTACGGAAATATGGTTTGTCTTATCTGTGAGGACAGAATACATCAATCGTGTACCTTCCCCAATTTGCTTGTTGAGGGTAGCACGTAACAAATCCGCAAACTTTTCTTCCAAGAATTCATAGAAGAAAGGGCTTGGGACTCCAATAGTCAAGGCCTTGTCTTCGTACTTCAACGGTACGATAGGCTCAAACCAAGTTTTAAAGGTTGTATCAGGTACATTGTCATGAATCATCTTCAGACAACGGCTCCATAAAACGATGTGCTCGTTCTCAATCATATTAAACATTTGTTATTTAGCGAAACTTCTACGATTGCAAATTTCGATATCAATTTTTATAAAAACAAATTGTTTTTTTCTTGCTTTTTTAAATGAAAAGCTAAGTGTTTTATTTTCAGTTTCTTATGGAAGTAGGGGTAAATCCCTCTTTTTTTTAGGTCTTGTGTGAATGAAAGTCTTTGATTATCAATAGAATAAAGCTTGTTCGAACTTGACTGTCGTTTTGGACTGAATGAAAGAAAAAAGCCGTTAGCTTTGCATCTGGTAATGATTTACATGGATTGCAAGAAAACGGCTTTTCTTTTCCCTATTTAGAGATATTCTAATTTGTGCTATTCTTTACTTTTCTTTTCTACCGAAGATAGAGAAGTGTACATATCGCTTCGGATGCGCTTGCAAATCTTCGAGTAAAGATGCGGCGTTAGCAGTAGTTGTACTCAGGTTATTGTAAAGGGTAGGGTCGTTGAAGAGTAATCCCACCGTGTTGTCTTTACTGTTTAACTTATTGGTCAATAATTGTACATTGTAAAGGGTTGAATCAATCTTGGAGAATGTTGCTGAATAATCGATTGTCTTCAAGTTTTCACTGACGGTTGCAAAATTATCCGTAATGGTAGTTAGTCGATTGGTGATTTGTGGAATTTCGTTTTGCATCATCTTGTTGAGTTGTCTGGTTGTGATCTCCAGATTGTTGGTTAATCTTTCGGTATTCTGCAAAGTAGCATGGATAGCAGGGTTGGCCAATAATAGATTCAAAGAGTGAAGAATAGAATCCATCTTAGGCATTAATCGCTCT
>ERZ808026.215-NODE-215-length-12283-cov-8.661888_pt1 | contig 12283 bp, 8 predicted proteins | sample MGYA00380182_ERZ808026 | MGnify/ENA primary metagenome ERZ808026 (study PRJEB31490, sample SAMN06133376) | cow dung metagenome | isolation source: H9 | host: cow | place: China: Chengdu | collected 2015-05 ... | reverse complement strand
ACACTATGTAAAACATTTCCTTCATGATTAATCATGTGCAAACACAATTCACTTTTATCCGCAGCTATGACTGAGAAACCGGTTTCGGGACTGCAATAAACGGTTCCTTCAATCGGATTAACTTTACGGCTCAATGATGCCGATGAGTTTACAATATAATCAATGGAACTTCCTTTTACTTGTAGGTGCTGGAAATTATGAATATGTCCGCACAAATACATCGCTACTTTCTGATGCTTTTGGAGTATCTTTCCCAAAGTTTGCTGCATGTCTGTTCGCTCGCTGGCATCTTTGGGAGTTTCTGCATAAATGGGATGGTGTCCTACTACAATTACCCAATCTTCCTTGGCTGAAGTAAGTACGGAATCCACCCAAGCCAATTGCTTGGCATTGTTCTGTTTGCAAGCATCGGGATATTTATCTTTATCCTCTCTATATTTGTTCATGAATGGGGTAGTATCTACCATGACCAAACGTACCGATGTCCCATCTTCTTCATACACTTTCGTATAATATCTATTGGACATATTCCAACGGCGGCTGACATTCGAATAATCCATTACGGCTTGTGTATTGCCTCTATATTCATGATTACCTAATACAGGGAACCAATCGATCATCAATTCCGGATGGCTGTAAATCAGCTCATAGTTGGTCATCCATAAAGGATCGTTTACACTTTGTACGCCATCGAAATGATGTACATCTCCAGCAGCGATAACGCACTCCGGACCTATTTCTTCTGCCATTACGCCCATCAGTTCGGCTATCGGTTTCTGGTCATAATATCCGTTCCGTCCGAGGTCGTTGGCCAAGAAGAAGTTGACATCTTTCTTCAATGTGCTCCACACTTCGGGAGTTTGGGCAAAAATGCTTGCGACAGCAAATAATACGATTAATAAAATGTTTACTCTTTTCATAAATTCCTAAGTTTTAAAAATTAATCTTTACTCCTGCATTCAGTCTCATACCATAATATTCTACTTGCATGGTACGGTCTTTAGTACCTTGATAATATCTCAACGGTTGGTTAAGCAAGTTGTTGGCTTCGGCATAAAAAGTGGTCTTGAATTTATTTCCGAAGGTATAGCTGGCATTCAAATCCAAATAATTTACCTTGTCATAATATCTGTCCAAAGCGGCTACCGTGCCGAACTCATCCACAAAGTCTGAGGCAAAGTTATAAGAAAGTCTTACGTTCAAGCCTTTGTTTTCGAAATAGAGTGAAGCATTGGCTGTGTGTTCAGGCGAACCTGTCATCTTAATATCTTCACCTTCTTCCAATGTGCGATGTTCGAACTGGTGCTTCTTTGTAGAACTATGGGTATAGGTATATGTTCCATAAAATCCGAGACACTTCAAAGAAGGGGCAATGAATCCGAAATCACGCTGGTAGGCAAATTCCAATCCGAAAAGGTCTGCATCATAAGCATTAATCGGTTTGGTGATTTCATACTTCACAGGTTCACCGTCTTCATTCAGCAAGCCTGCTGGAATGTTAGGGTCGTTGGTCGATTTCCATTTCTCTTCGGCAATCACATCTTTTACATTTTTGTAGAAGAATCCGAGACTTACCAAACCGACACTTTCAAAATAATATTCACCGCCCAAATCGAAATTGTAGGAAGTAGTCGGTTTCAAGTTGGCATTTCCGAAGCGGGCTTCTTCTTCAGCTATGTTATAATGGATACAAGGAACAAGTGCGGAATATTTAGGACGTGATAGCGTTTTGGTGAATGAAGTGCGGAACTTCAAGTCATCCGAAGCACTGTATTTCAACAACACGCTCGGCAACCAATTTATATAGTCATTTTTCTTCTTGCCTGTAGCTTCCAAACGGCCTTGTTCGTCTTCCAAATCATCCACTACCCAATTGAACCCACTATAATTCAAGGCTGTATGTTCCATACGAAGACCCAATACGGCTTCCAACTTACGTCCTAACTTTTGGTCGAAGCGGACGTATGCACTTGTAATCCGTTCACTGGCTTTATAGTTGCCTGACGCTTCTTCGTATAGTTCGTATGCACCGGTTTGTGAAGGGTTCATGGCCAAGCTTCCCAAGTATTCCTTGGTTACAAAAGGAGTATGCACCGGATAGTCACCTTTCGGCATAAAACCGCTACGGATTTGTCCGTTCATCTGATTTGTCCAAGCTTCATCAAACAGTTCTTCATAAGGTTCAATGTAATCAAAGCAATGTACTTCCTTCTGCTTGGACTTGTCTGCATACTTGGCTCCGAAACGAAGGGAATTTCCGTACAAACCGTTGTTCAGGGGGAGTTCGAAGTTCAAACGGAATTTCCACTCGTCCTCACTGATTTCCTGGTCGGCATTAGTCAGCTCGTCGATACTCCATTGGTAATTGCTGATGTTACCGATACCTTTATTCGGATAAGGATGACGTCCGCCAGCACCGACAAAATTCAAATCACTGAAATAGTCTTCATTGTTTTTACCTTTCATCGTTACACCAAAGTAACGCTCATCGGGACGATCTTCTGTAGCACGTGAGTAGGAACCGGCCCAATCCATCTTCAAGTTTCCGAATGAATGTTCACCGTCGAGCGTGAAATCCATGGTTTGTTGCAATTCCAAACGGGCATTGCGGTTGTCGCCCAGTCCGCCTTTTGTCTGTAAAACTACCGATTGTTTGGAAGGTTTCTCATTCAATTTCTTGTAAGTGATTCGATAACGGTTTTCCCAGTCACTACGTCGGTTATACATCCCCTTGAATGAAATCCTGTGGTTGGCATTGAACTTATAGTCGGTAGCCAACGAATAGCTCTGACGTTCACGGGTTACATAATACTGACGGATTTCGGCCTTGTCCAAAAACACGTTGCCATCATCATCCACATCATATTCAAATTCTGTATTGTCTGCACCGCCAGGGGCATTCTGATAGCTTGCGGCCAACATGACACCCAACTTGTCATTGAAATAACGGTCTCCATAGGTCAGCCCTAAATTCAACGCAGGCTTTTCACTAACCCAATTATATCCAGTTCCTGCAGTAGCGTTCAATACTCTTCTATATGGAGTGTTCTTTGTTACGAGATTAATGGCACCACCAATGGCATCACCGTCCATGTCGCTGGTCACTACCTTGCTTACTTCAACGGTTTGTACCATGTCGGCCGGAATCAAGTCTAGCTGCACATTACGGGTATCCCCTTCGGCAGAAGGGATTCGATTGCCGTTTACAGTAACTGAAGTCAAGTCTGCACTTGTTCCACGAACCTGACCGAAACGTGCTTCCCCCATATCATACTGTACATTGATACCATTGATTCGTTTCAAAGCATCACCGATGTTGGAATCGGGGAACTTGCCTACTTGGTCGGCAGAAACGACATTCTTTACGCCCATGGCGTTCTTTTGTATATTTATGGCCTTCTTTTGACCTTGGAAAGCTCCTTTTACCATTACTTCTTGGAGCTCTACTCCTTCGTTCATGACGATATCGTGTTCCAAAGTCTTTCCCGCTTTTACGGTTAGTGTAGCTTCTACAGGCTCAAATCCTACATAAGTCACTTTCACGACATACTTTCCAGGCTCTAGATTGGGTAAAGTATAGAATCCGTTGATGTCGCTTATCACACCTGTCTGAAGTTTCTCGATATAAATGGAAGCTCCCGGCAATGTTTGGTGTACGTTGTCGATCACTCGTCCACTGATAGCGCCGTTTCTGGGATCAGGATTTGTGTTCCCGGCTTGAATTGTCTGAGTGAATCCAGCCATAAGCAGGATTGTCAGCACTGCTCTTTTAATCTTTTTCATTTATCTTTTTACCTTTTAAAATTTGACGCTGCAAAAGTACCGGTATATGATTTCAGAAATATTTCAGAGCAGTTAGGGTTTAGTTAAATGAATATTGCAAGTTTTACAAGAATAATACGTTAGGTTGATAAAAATACAGTCATGTATCTTGGAATTCATATATGATTAGCCCCATTGAAACACTATTCTGTTCAATGGGGCATACAAACATGCAAAACGTCCAAGTCTATGCAATAATTATAGCCGTTAAAATGTTTTATTGGAATTTTTCTTTCGGCAATGTAAAATATAGAACTATATATCCCAATATACCAGCAATGGCCGTACCAAACAATACCCCCAATTTTGCTTGCCCCAACATCTCAGCATCGTTTCCGAAAGAAAGATTGGCAATAAACAAGGAAACCGTAAAACCAATGCCGCCTAACAAACTTATACCGGCAAGATTACTCCATGTCATACCATTTACCAAAGTAGATAATCGGCTTTTTATAGTTAGCCAAGTAAACAAATAAATTCCGACAAACTTACCTATAACCAACCCTATAGTGACTGCCCATGTCAACATGCCAATTTCCAACTGCCCCCCATATTCCGATGTCAGTACGATACCGGCATTGGCAAAGGCAAACAACGGAATCACCACATAATTCACCAAAGCGTGCAGATTATCTTCCAACGACTGTAAAGGAGAAATCACTCTGTCCGAAGCCGACTCAATACATTTTAAGGCATTGATTTGTTCCTTGTTAAGTATGATATCCTTTTTACACGTATTGCCTGGGAATTCTTCGATATTCTGTTTGATGTAATTGATATACTTCCCTGTATGGAGATGTGGTGTTGCTGGAACAGTAAAGGCTGCTACTACACCGGCAATGGTTGCATGAATTCCGCTTTGCAAGAAGCAATACCAAAGGACGAAGCCTACAACGATGTAGAACCAATGATTGTGGACTCCCATACGATTACCTGCACAAAGTACCGACAAGGCGGTGCCTGCATAAATCAACCAAGTAGGATCCAAATGAGAAGTGTAGAACAAGGCTATGACCAAAATACCGCCAATGTCATCTACCACTGCAAATGCCGTCAAAAAGATTTTCAGGCTAATGGGAACACGTTTACCAAATAAACAGAGTACCCCTAGCGAAAAGGCTATATCGGTAGCCATCGGAATAGCTAACCCGTTCTCAGCCTGTGTACCTTTGGTTATCATGTAATAGATGATGACAGGCAGCAACATTCCACCACAAGCTGCTATGATAGGTAGCAATGCTTGTCGGAAACTCGATAATTCTCCTACTAATATCTCGCGTTTGATTTCCAATCCAACACTGAAAAAGAAAATGGTCATCAATACATCATTGATGAAGGTCATTAATGTCATAGGATGTCCATGGTGGTTGAAAAGATTAAAATCTCCCACTTGGAGATAAACCCTTTTGTCCCAAAAATTTAAGTACGCTTCGCTCCAAGGAGAATTGGCAACCAGCATAGCCAATAAGACAATGACCATTAACAGGATACCACCATTGATATGATAATGAGCTGCCCTTTGAAAAGAGAAACTCCGTTTTCCGGTTTTCTTTGTTTCCATAGTACTATCTGAAATAAAAAAGAACCGCCATTGATAAAGTCCTGAAACTCAATGGCGGTGAAAAGGTGAAAATCTATATTTATGTTATTGGACTTTCATTAAATCAATCCATTAGATCCCAAGAAGATCAACATGGAATAACCGAATATCAAGCCGGCAACACCAACAATGATACCCACTACTTCCATATCTTTTTGCTTGATGAGACCAGTACCGTGTGCCAACGCATTCGGTGGCGTACTGATAGGCAAGACCATTGCCAACGAAGAGCCGATTGCCACACCGATAAGCAAGGTGCTTACACCGCCCAACGGTGCCAACTGAGTTGTCATAGCACCGCCAGCAGTACCTAAGATAGGAACAAGTAAAGCGGCAGTTGCTGTATGAGAAATAAAGTTAGCCATAGTATAGCAAATCAATCCTGAACCAACGATGACAAGCATTGGCGACCAAGTATCAAATGGAATAGAAGCAACCAAGTGCTTACCGAGACCAGATTCCTGCAAAGCCACACCGAGAGCGAAACCACCGGCTACCATCCATAATACGCTCCAACTAATTTCTTCCAGGTCACGTTTGGTAATTACACCAATCAGACAGAATACGGCTACTGGAATCATAGCAACAACGTTGGCATTCACACCAGTAACCTTATCGGTCATCCACAACAAGATAGTCACAGCGAAAGTTATATATACGATGATAGAACGCCAGTCCTTCTTGGCTTCACCTTGAATTTCCAAAACGATGGTTTTCTGTTTGAAGGGGAACATCTTTAACAATAGTATCCAGGCAAGAAAAAGCATTACAATAGTAAACGGAATCATGAACGCCATCCACTCACCGAAACCAATATTCATGTTCAAACCTTCCGGGTCGTTCAAGAACTTTAAGGCAATAGCGTTCGGCGGTGTACCAATCGGAGTACCCATACCACCCACGTTGGCAGAAATAGGAATGGCCAAAGCCAAGGCAATCTTACCCTTTCCATCGGCTGGAAGTGCCTTCAAAACCGGTGCCAGGAAAGTAAGCATCATTGCAGCGGTAGCCGTATTACTCAAAAACATGGAGAATACACCTGTTACTACCAGAAATCCTAACAACACATACTTGGACTGAGTTCCGAACGGTTTCAGCATCACCTTAGCCAACACGGCATCCATACCAGTCTTGGTAGCGGCAATAGCCAACATGAAACCACCAATGAAAAGCATAATAATCGGGTCGGCAAAGCAATGCATCAACGATGAATATTTAATGGTCTTACCTAATTCCTCTGCAGGAATACCTTCACGGAAAAGCCACAAACTACTATCCGAAGCTGTCAGCAACAAAATTGTTACCACAGCCACCGAAGTGGTCCATGCCGGAATGGCTTCGAGTACCCACATCAATGTAGCAAAAACAAAAACAGCCATTACGCGTTGTTCGACCAATGTCAATCCTTCGATACCGAATGATTCGGTAGGCATTAACCAAACAACGAGCGATACAAAAATTGGAATCATTAGACGGATGATTCTGCTAATGGTATTGTCATCAGAAAGGCGTCTTTCCTTTTTCTTTTTCTGATAAGCTTCTACCAGATGAAATCCTTGAAAAATTTTAAACATAGTATGGTTTTTTTATTTTAGTTATACCTCTTTTATTTCAGCCATTCGTTTACCCGCTGCTTGACTGCATTTGATTCACTCAATATCCTGATAAATTCTTTCACCGATTGTTTGCGATAAACATCTTTCCGTAAATGCACGCATCCCTCCATTTCATTGTCGGGAAAATCGATTGATATAGCTTTCACTCCCTCCTCACTATAAGTTGTCGCTTCGGATAGAACCGTCACCAAATCACTTTGCTTGATCAATTTCAGCAAAATATTCACTTCATTCAGTTCTATACGCACCTTGAATTGAGAAAAGTAACGTGACTGAACTCTATCAAAGGCATTACGGGCCTGCAAGCCTTTAGCCGGTAAGGCTATATCATACCGTTCCAAATCGGCAATAGTTATTTTATCCTTGTCGGCCAACGGATGTCCGTTACGGACAATGACGGCCAATTGATTGCCGAATAGTACATGCGATTCAATATTGTCATGCCGGGTAGACGGTTTAAACGCAAGTACAAAATCCAGTTCATTTCTTTCCAGCATCAGCATCAACTCCTCCATTGGCTTGTAGTGGATATTTTGCTTAACCTGAGGATAAGACTTGGCAAAGTCCAACAAAGTTTCTGTCAGAATCGGGCTGAATGAATAAGTCACCCCTATATTCAATGTCCCTCTCAACAACTTTTGCAATTCAAGAATGCGTTCGAAGCAATCATCAGCGGCTGAAAGTGTCTGTTTGGCATATGGAAATAGTTCTCTGCCAGCTTCTGTCAGACAAACGGCATGTTTGTCCCGCTCAAACAATTGGGTATCCATCTGTTCTTCCAATTGACGGATTTGTTGTGAAAGCGTACTTTTTGTGATGAGAAGAGCCCTAGCGGCCTCCGAAAAATTAAGAGTTTCTGCCACCTTCACAAAATATTTCAATTGTCTGAGTTCCATACATTACATTATAAGTATTCCAATTCTTCCGCAAAAAACGTATCGTAACAACCGATTTCAGATTTTGGTTCAAGAGCCAACGAAAGATTGTCTACTTTTTCTTCGCTCAAGACTTCATAGCAGCGAATCATGAACGCTACCATAAAAAGCATACATGTAATAACAAGTGTCATTTGCCTGAATTATTTAATAATGAATTTGTGTTGCAAAAATACACGTTTAAACCATTTTCCAAAAAGGCTGGTATATGTTTGTTTTGTACACGGGTATTAAGGAAACCGCACACCGATACATCGAAATTTACATCCACATGCCAATTAGACTGCGGATAGACTTGGATTCATTCAGTAAACGGATAAAAACTTGGACAGCATATTTTCTATAGGTATTTTTCAATAGGTGTACACATCCCTTCATTTCATTTTCAGGTACATCGAAAGGAATAGCCTTGACACCGTTCATACCATGAATACTTGTTTCTGACAAGACAGATACCAAATTGCTTCGTCCGACCAATTTCAATAAAATATGCACTTCATTAAGTTCCAAACGTATCCTCAATTTTGGACTATAACGGTTAACAAGGATTTCAAACGCATTCCGAGCCTGTAATTCCATAGAAGGCAAGGCAAGGTCATATTTCTGAATATCCAGCAACGTTGCCTTGTCTTTTTGTGCCAAAGGATGATGCTCGGAAACGATAGCTGCCAAACGATTGTTAAACAAGACATGCGACTGCACGTCAGAATAATGTTGGACAGATTTGAACGCCAAGACAAAATCCACTTCATGTCTTTCAAGCATAGTCATCAGTTCTCCCATAGACTTATAATGGATATTCAATTTTACCTGTGGATAAAGATTCATGAAATCCAAAAGAGTTTCCGTCAGAATGGGACTGAATGTATAAGTGACACCGATATTGAGCGTTCCCGACAATACTTGCCGGCGGTCCTGCATATGCTCTTCGCAGGATTCTGCTGCATGAATAGTCCGAAAAGCGGCGGAAAGTAATTCCTCGCCCGATTCCGTTAAACAAACGCCATGATTCGTGCGTTGGAACAATTGTGTATTCAGTTCCTGCTCCAATTGTCTGATTTGCTGTGATAAAGCACTCTGAGTGACATACAAAGATTTGGCTGCTTCAGAAAAATTAAGCGTATCTGCTACCCTTACAAAATATTTCAGTTGTCTAATTTCCATTTTCTCGATCTTGTTGAATGTTAGTAGAATAGTCACAGAAGTGTAAACAGCTATCTAATCCCCTTCACATAAACCACCGAAGAGCCTCGTCCGATAGCTACAATCCCTGATGAGGCATCCCGGCTGAAAGCACGGAGTTCGCAAGCGGATGTGGTGTGTCCCTGTCCGGTAAGCTCCATATACTGGGCTACCTTTAACACTTTATGTTCCTCCAAGTAATTGAGGACTTTCTGTAAGCGTTCTTCTTTGGTGTAAGGAGAACGGCGTACTCGGGAGATACCTGCACGTTCTAGTTTGCAATGGCTGCGGGCGTTTCTTACCAATTTCTTGTCTGCCTGAAAGGTTACTCCATTCAGACAAAGGCTACGGGCATTTCGCTTGGGCTCGTCTCCATCGATGGTATCCATTTCTTTGTCTGGTTCCAAGCCGATGGTGGCCTTGAAAGTACCCCATTCATCCAGGCTGACCGAATAGCCTTCGCCCAACAGCTTGGCCAAGGTTTCTGAAGCGGCTATCAGCACACGTAACGCTTCGCCACGGTTGATGCCCGAATGATAGGCGCACACCGTACGGACAAACTCGTCGAAATCTACATTGCGTTCGGTCTTCAATCGGTAGAAGACTTTTTGCTCGCCTGTTTTATGCAAGTCGGGCACTTCTTGTTTGATATATTTTGCCATAATTTCTGTTTTAAGTATTTTCATTACATCCATACACTAACCAATATATATTATTTATAATCTGTATGTTAAATAGTGTAATGAATAGTGTATGGAGAAATTGTGTACACCTTTCTACTACACTTTATTGCTTTTTCAGGTAGTAAAGGCTTCCTTTCCCCCATCGCTTGTGGGGTGCATTCCACTTTTTGAGCAGTCTTCCCAAGTGAGAAACCTTGCCTATTGGAAGTTTTTCGCGAGTTCCGGCCTGTAAATGGTTGAATACATCCATAGCCATCATCCACTCGCCATCTTCTTCTTCAAGCGAAGCGACGGAAAAACGACTCAAGAACAAGTGTTCCAACGGTGAAACTTGTCGGAACTCTTCGTTGCTCTCCTTCAAGATAGCTTCATCGGTGTCATCCAACCAATAACGCTCGCCATGCATCACCGCATGAACCGCCTGTGCGTAAAGTTGGCTATAGTTGATGGTGATGTTCGTATCGATGGGTTGCGTCACTTCTACACAGATAAAACGACGGTTGCCGGACAAATCGGTCAACAAATCGCTGTGATTGCTCGTAGCGATGAACGAGGCATACCGACGCATTTCGAGAATGTTCGTACCGTATGGCTTGCGGATGCTGGCCGACGGTTTCTGCAACAAATGCTTCAGGAAAGCCTGTTGGTTGACACTGATTTGGTCGAATTCATCTAGATTCACTAAAAAGAAACGGCCCAGATAACGCTCGGCATCACGCTTGCTGCTGAAATCCAAACTATCGGTATAACCGAAACGAAGCTCCGGTGGCAACAAGATTCGGCAGAAGGTGGATTTGCGGAATCCTTGCGGACCGATAAGCACTGGTGTGGTAGCATTCCCGTGCTGTTTGTCTCGTCCTAACCAATGCGCTACCATGCTCAAGAACCAACGATAGAACAAATCCCGCCAATGCGGATGACGACAAACCACCTTGTCGGCCAGTTCACGGATACGGTCACGGCCATCCCATTCACCAACCTCATAAAGATATTCTTCTACTGGATTATACATGGGGATGGATTCGGAGTTCAGGAAACGGTCTATGTCCCTGTCCCATGCCTGAATCCCTTCTTTCAATGCATGGATGGCAATGCTGTTCCGTGCACGCTTGTCCAAGGGGCGGAAACTGAAACGGATGCTGTTCCGTTCCCGAAACTCCAACCCGTCGGTCACTGAATTGAAGCGGATGACATATCGACGCTTCAGGAAATCTTCCAGGCGAAGCGCCGTATCCTGTTCGCGAGTGATGGAAGGACGACTTCCGAAGCCCTTCATCTCGGCATACACATTGCGGAAAGTGGCCCGTATTCCTACCTCATCCTTATATTCATAGTAATGTCTCAAGGTACGATATACTGCCTCTTCTTCGGGGATACCCGATTTGAAACACTCACCCGCCAATGGTGCAAGTACCGATGCCAGGTCATTGCCTCTATGCCAATTTCCCACGATATCCAACGCCCGTTTCAAAGCCGACTGAAACATGACCGTCAGTGTATGGTAGGAATCGTATGTCAAGTCCATGCGGCCCAACGGGTTCTCCTCTGTCCGTTGTTGTTCGCGGAATGAATTTCCATCGGATACGGACAAAGGTTGTTCCAAACAGAAAGACGGAGCATCGGGGTGATAATAGGGAGCCTCATCCAGTGTCATGCGGAAATTCTGATCCAATGAAGGTTCCTTCAGTGTAATAGGGAAGGGGATAAGTGGCTGGCAACATTGCACTGCTAACCGATAGGCCTGTACATGGAAGAGTGATGCCAATTCTTCGGTTTCGGGCAAAGACCCGTCGGGCAACGAAAAGCGTATCCATATTTTCACGCTCCGACCGCTGGAACCTACAAAAGCCGCATAGGTTTGTGGCAACAACGACACCTGTTGCTTCACATGCTCCGCCTCGGCCATACCGGAAAGACAGTTCACTTCCACCACCACAATGCCGTTGTATCGCTTGAACTTCCGTCCGCCATCGGGCATCCGACGGAACTCTGCCACCGGATAGACACGAGGTATCTTGCCGATATAAGCAAAGCTTCCCTTTGTTCCTTGCATGGATGGCAATTCCTCCCGCAACCGCGAGATGTATTTCCCTTTACTTTCCCGCTTCACTTTTTCCACAAACGTTTCTATTGTACAGACACTCCACGCTTCGGTGGCGTTCTCCTTTCGAATCAGTCCTATCTTCATTCCTGTTTATTTATGTTTTCTTGTTACAAATATACAAAAATCACCCAGTAGAATCAATCTTTGAGGAATTTATTTGCTATAAGACGTCATATAAATGCATCTCAAGTGCAGAGAATAAATATACAATCTCTATTTGTTTTATATATTCATAATCTTTCGAATATATATTTATAATATTATAAATGAAAATTTAAAATGTTTTAATTATTTATTCATAATATTATGAACAAATAAAATCTATTGATATTCAATATTTT
>ERZ808026.214-NODE-214-length-12309-cov-3.114699_pt1 | contig 12309 bp, 8 predicted proteins | sample MGYA00380182_ERZ808026 | MGnify/ENA primary metagenome ERZ808026 (study PRJEB31490, sample SAMN06133376) | cow dung metagenome | isolation source: H9 | host: cow | place: China: Chengdu | collected 2015-05 ... | reverse complement strand
ACCTGTACCGTGTGAGATACCTGAAGTCTGGATGTAGTAGTTCTCGTCGTCAGTAGCGTTGAGCTTGGTGAACTTGGTATCCTGGAATGTTCCGTTAACGCCGATAGACAGATGCCAGTCATTTGTCTGGACAGGGATCACGTTGAGTGCGAACTCGATACCCTTGTTCTGCATCGATCCTACGTTAGTGAGGACTGTGTTACCGAAGTTAGAACCCATTGGGGTAAGCACGCTGTTGAGGAGGTCATCAGTGTTGCGGAGGTAAGCGTCAACGTTACCTGTGATGCGGTCACCGAGGAATCCGAAGTCAACACCGACGTTGTAAGTAGTTGTAGTCTCCCACTTGATGTTAGGATCGTAAGCACCTGGAGTCCACATGAATGACCAACCTGCGTCACCCATGAACTGCTGGTGGTAAACGTCTGTAGAGAGGCCGTAACGTGAAAGGTGAGCGTACTCGCCGATACCGTCCTGCTGACCTGTCATACCTGCAGAGAGACGAAGCTTCAACTGTGAAACAGGCTTCACATCCTTAAGGAAGCCCTCCTCCTTGACGTTCCATGCGAATGCTCCTGATGGGAAGAGACCCCAGCGTGTTGCAGGAGAGAAGCGTGATGAACCGTCGTTACGGAGAGACGCTGTGAAGAGATACTTAGATGCGATAGAGTAGTTGATACGTCCGTAGAATGACACGAGATAGCTCTCCCACTGCCACTTCGGATAACGTGCTTCAGCTGTCTCGCCCTCGTTGAGCTTAACCTGATCAGTCACGTTGAAGTAAGATACGTTGCGGTTTGCACCGTAGAAGTGCTGCCAAGAGTAACCTGCCATAACGTCGAGGTTGTGGATTCCCCAAGTCTCGTTATAGTTGGCGTATGCCTCGAGAGCCGAGCTGCGGCGGAGCTGCCACTCCTTAGAGTACTGACCGATACCGCGGTTCTCTGTGTCAGACCAAGCCTGGTATGAACCTACAACTGAACCGTTCTTGTTGTTGTAGTCAGAGATATCTGTCGAAGCAGTCACGTTGAACTTGAGTGACTCAAGACCGTGAACCTTATACTCGATACCTGCACTACCGATGAAACGGCGTGAAGTACCGTAGCTGATGCGGTCATAGAGCTGTGACATAGGACCTACACCGAGGAGGGTGTTAGGAGCGAAGTTCTCGCCACGACCTGTACCGTAGTTGAAGTAACCGTTGGTAGTAGTGTAGTCGACAGTACCGTCCTCATTACGGAAATATGGATCCTGAGTAGGGTTGAAGAAGGCTGCATTGCCTACAACACCGCTGTCAGCATAGTTCGAGTAAGTGTACACACCCTTTGCATTGAGGTTGAGGGTGAGGTGCTTGTCGAAGAAGTTTGGAGAAAGGCTGAAGTCGAGAGTTCCCTTGTCATAAGTAGAACCTACGAGTGTACCCATCTGGTCTGTGTAGCCGATAGACGCACGGTATGGCATGCGGTCCTTCACGTTACCTGCAACGCTTACGTTGTGGTCGTGAGTGATGGCTGTGCGGAAGATGATGTCCTGGTAGTTCACATCTGTCTTCTCGCTGAGGCGTGCTGCGATAGACTTGCCTGCAGGAGTTGTAGTGTCACCCATAAGCTGACCGTTCTCCCAGTAGATGCCGTATGTATCCTTGATGAAGCCACGGAACTCCTCTGGAGTCATAACCTGGAGCTGGCGTGAGTTTGTCTGCACGCTCATGCTACCGCTGTATGAGATCTGAGGACGTGAAGTCTTACCCTTCTTTGTTGTGATGAGGATGACACCGTTAGATGCACGTGAACCGTAGATAGCTGCTGAAGAAGCATCCTTGAGGACAGTGAATGACTCGATGTCGTTAGGGTTGATCATATCGAGAGGGTTAGACATACCGAAACCACCCTCGCGAGCGATTGGAACTCCGTCGATTACGATGAGTGGGTCGTTTGATGCGTTGAGGGAAGCGGCACCACGGATACGGATTGTAGATCCTGAACCAGGACCACCGTCACCAGGGATCACGTGAAGGCCAGGAACCTTACCCTTGAGCATATCCTGAGTAGAGACCATTGCTCCACGGTTGAGCTCTTCGCTCTTGATTGCAGTCACCGAACCGGTCATGTCTTCCTTCTTCACGGTACCGTAACCGATTACGACTACCTCGTCAAGGAAATGAGTATCCTCGGAAAGAGTAACTGTTGGAGGCACCTGAGATGCCACGAAAGTCTGGCTCGCATAACCAATGCAGCTGATCTCTACAACTGCGTCGGCGCTTGAGACAGTAAGGACGTAGTCACCGTCAAGACCGGTAGAGACACCATTGGTTGTACCCTGCTCGATGACAGTTGCACCGATTACAGGACCAAGTGGGTCGACAACTACTCCTTTAACCTCGTACTTGCCTTGAGCAAATACGTTTGCCCCTCCCAGAAGAGAAATCATAAGAAAGGCTGCGCAAAGCGACATTATTCTATTCATAAAGAATTTTGTTTGGTTAGTAGATAGTTTGTGTTTGTAAATATATAAGTTCCGATAACTTAACTTCTATTTTTCTCTTTCACGAAATATACGGCCACCGCTCCGAGCGCCAGAAGGACACCGGCTACGATGAACATGCTGACCTGAGCACCGCCGACCATCTTGAGTATGAATCCTCCGCAAGCGGCAGCAACGATCTGCGGAAGGCAGATTGTGCCGTTGAAGAGACCGAGATAGGTGCCGATGTGCTCACCTGAAAGCGAGTTGGTAAGAAGAGTGAAAGGCACTGCAAGCATAGCTGCCCACGCCACTCCGATGAGGAGGAACGAGATGAAGAGCAGATACTGGTCATGGATGAAGAATACGGATGCGAATCCGGCAGCACCGATGAGGAGGCTGACCACATAAGCAGTCTTGATGTTCCTGAACTTAGGGATGATGAGGGCCCAGAGGACAGAACCTACTGACTGTACGGCAAAGAGGATTCCCACCCAGTTTCCTGCAGTCTGATAACCTTCAGACTTCACATCGGTTGTTCCCCATACGGTATCGGCGATTGCACCGTTGGTATATGTCCACATGTAGAGAAAAGCCGCCCAGCAGAAGAACTGCACGAGACCTACTGTCCAGAATGCGCTTGGAGCCTTCTTCAGAAGGGTAAGCATACCCGGAGCCTTCTCTTCAGTCTTGTCAGGGTCGATTCCATGGAACTGAGCATATTCCTTCGGTGGCATCTCCTTCACCTTGAGGGTTGTGAAGAGAACGCAGAGGATGAGGATTGCCGCTCCGATGTAGAACGAATACTTCACTGTGTCGGGAACCTGTCCCTCAGGTGCAGTGTTTGCAATACCGAACCACGCGAAGAGGAACGGGAACATGAAGCCTACAAGTCCTCCGGCATTCACGAGGAAGCTCTGGATCGAATAGGCCTTGCTCTTCTGCTCTTCACCCACCATGTCTCCTACAAGCATCTTGAACGGCTGCATGGCCATGTTGATCGATGTGTCTAGAAGCATGAGTGCGATGAGTCCGAAGATCATGGCTCCTGCAAATGTGAAGCTGAAGTTTCCTGCATTCGGAAGAAGGCACATCACTGCGATGGCGATCAGCGAACCGAGGAAAAGATAAGGGATTCGGCGTCCGAAACGGCACCAGGTCCTGTCGCTGTACTTGCCCACGAGAGGCTGTACGATCATTCCCATAAGAGGGGGAAGGATCCAGAAGAAGCTCAGGCTGTGCGGATCTGCACCGAGAGTCGCAAAGATGCGGCTGATATTGGCACTCTGAAGGGAATACGCAATCTGGACTCCGAAGAATCCGAAGCTTATGTTCCACAGCTGCCAGAATGTTAGTTGAGTTTTTTGCATCATTAACTGTTTTGGTTATTTGGTTTCAGTCTAATCAAATCACGTAAAATTACACATTATTAATAATAGAATTTCAGTCCTCCGGACGAGTTGCTTGAAGATTGGGACGAACGGTCGTATTTTTATGATGAATCGTAACGAAAAATTGCATATTCAGAGCAAAATCCGTAACTTCGGCGTATAAAATTCTGTTTATGAACAAATTTCGACAGACACAACCAGTCTGGATAATACATATTTTCGCAGCCCTTCATCTCATCACAGCCCTATGCTGCAGACTCGCAGGAATAGATGACGAACTCCTGCTGACCATACTGACAATGGCGATGATTCTCATTGTCTGCCTAAAGAAGAATCTTTCCATCGAATTCACAGCATCCATTGTAATTGTGGGCAATATCCTGGGCTACCTGCTGGGAACCCTGGGAGCCAATATCCTTAGTCTGGTGTTCACTTCCCCATATGCAATACAGCCTTTATCGACATTTGTCACAACCGAACTTCTAGGTTGGGGAATCGTGGCGATTGCCGGCATATTCAGATTAGGAAAAGCAGACGAAGATGACAGTTCCCTCGCATCGCCATACCTTAAATGGCTGCTTCTTGCTGCCGGATTCATCTTCATTCTGAGACTTGGAGTAGTCTTGATCTTCTCAGAAGTCAGTGTAGACTCCGCCAGCGTCTACGACATAATCAAAGATGTCCTCACCAATTCAGTCGGCCTCCTGATCCTCATCTGCCTCAACATCCTGTATGTCAGGTATTCATCCCGACTCAGCAAAACGGCAAGACTGAAGAAGACCCTCTTTCTCACACTATTCACAACTGCCGCCGCCCTGGCGGAAACCATCATCATCGGATTCGGATTCCCGTTCACGATCTTCCAAGGATTCAACGGAAGCTTCATCCTTATCTTCATGATATCTCTCCTGACGGAAATAACCATATACTGCATGATCTTCATCATCAACTATGCCCTAACGGCAAGAAAGGACATGCAGACGCAGAGGGAAAGGGCACACCTGGCGCAATACAGATACATGAAGCTGAAAGGACAGGTCAATCCACATTTCCTCTTCAATTCCCTTAACATTCTCAACTGCCTGGTCTGTGAAGAAAAGACAGAACAGGCCAGCACCTACATCCACAAGCTGGCCGGAATCTACAGATACATGATCAAGAGCGAAGACGAGGAACTGGTCAAGCTCAGCGATGAGCTCGTATTCATCGAGAAATACACAGACCTCCTCAAGGTCCGCTTCACAGAAGGTCTCCAGATTGAAACGGATATTGACGACGGCTGCCTCAACCGCCTGATACTCCCCTGCTCACTCCAGCTCCTGATCGAGAACGCGACGAAACACAATGCGGTAAGCGCTGACAACCCGCTGAAAATCAGAATAGAAGCATCCGACAGAACCATACGGGTGAAAAACAACATCATACCTAAGATTACAAGAAGCCAGTCCACCGGACTCGGGCACAAATATATCAGCAGACAGTACCTGGATCTGTGCGGAAAGAGCATAGATATTGATATTACTGAAAACGACTATTGTGTAACATTGCCACTATTGTAAAGATATGAGAGTCCTTATCGTTGAAGATGAAATAATGGCTCAGAAGAGCCTGATACGCATCTTGTCACAGAATTTTCCGGAACTGAACGTGGTCGGAACGGCAACCTCGGTAAAGGGAGCCGTTTCATGGCTCAAGGATCCGGACAACAAGGCTGACATCATATTCATGGACGTTGAACTTTCGGACGGAGTATGCTTTGAGATATTCCGACAGGTGGAAGTTACATCCAAGGTTATAATGACGACTGCATACGACAGCTACGCACTGAAGGCATTTGAAGCCGGAAGTGTAGACTATCTTCTTAAACCTGTCGAAATCGCGGACCTCAGAAGGGCTGTCGCAAGATGCCGCGCAAGTGGCGGAACATTTGATTATGCCGCACTCGCGAAGGCCCTGGGCATGGGAGAAGCCAAGAAGGAGTACAAAGAGAAATACATCGTACGCATTAACGACCGTATCATTCCTCTCCAGACAGCAAACATAGCATTCGTCTATTCCGAAGAGAAGACCAACTGGCTTACAACCTTCGATGGAGACAAATACATAATAGACTCATCTCTGGATGTTATAAGCGAGGAGCTGAATCCGGACACATTCTTCAGGATCTCCCGCAGCTGCATCGTAAACACCAGAGCCATCCTCAGCATAATAAAACAAGCTGGCGGACGACTTCTGATCAAGTCCAACCCACCAGCTTCCTTCGAAATGACAGTCAGCCGTTCACGCGTCGAAGATTTCCTCGACTGGCTTGAACGCTAACTCCCCAAGACACTCATCCTTGAAAAGGGGCGTTTTTAAGGATGAGTGGGTATTTTCATGACCATCATCCTCAGAAAGGGGCTTTTTCAAGGATGAACCTCCCATTTTGCCACCCTCATCCTTAAAACAGGGCCTTTTTAAGGATGAACAGATACCGATCATGGAAACATTTCATTCAGAATGTTGATATCCATCTTCAGGATGCGTCTTAGCTGCTGGTTGGATGCATTGTACTTGAAATGCAGATGCTTAGACAACTGAATTTTAGATTCCGGTGTCAGCATCGCTAACCTGCAGTTGTATTTGTCTTCTGCATATCTGACAGCTATAGCATATATCTCATCATCGGTCATAAAGACTTTGTCCTTCAGCCTTGCCGCTATCTGGCTGAATGCTTCTGCATTGCGGGTCAACAAATTGAAATAAGTGCGCGCATCATGAAACATACGTTCCCCAAGGTCAATGGAGCAAAAAGATGGAACAAATACAGTTTCACCTACAAACTTCAGGTTCTCCAGACCTTCAAGATCCCTACAGTGAGTCAACCGGCGTGCCTTGGTAAGCCCAAGTTCCTTGACGGATCTCGCAGGAAGCTGATTCAGAATTGGAGAGAAATAAGCACAGCCGCCACCCCACGGGTAACTGAATGGTGTGTATGAAGGGTCTGCAACAAACGCATTTCGGTTTGTATAGATGATCTCGTTTCTGAGGGACCTCAGATCATTTATACTGAGGATTTCTGCTTGAAACTTACTCCAGTCGACACCAGTCTCACGCTTTCCATAGACCTTGACCAGCCGATGTTTATATCCGGCAAAAAGATCAAGGCACGCCTCGCGCTCTCCGGCAAGGATAAGATGGATATGGTTACGCATCAATTGAAATGTCACCAGACGCAGGGATGGAGACAGGGCACAGGAAACAGCAAGCAAAGCCATTCCAATTTCCATTTCCTCATCAGATGTAAAGATGTTCTGCATCTGAGTTCCGTCTGTATACAGATGCCAGAATGGTCCGCTCTCCTCGAACTCCCTCTCACAGAGTCTTTCTTTCTCCAGGAATGTCAGCATGGTGTCAAACGGAACATTGTGGCCTGAACGGACGATTGAACTTTATGACGGAATCCTCTGTGATTCCATACAGATTACGAAAAAGCTGAACTGCATCCTTAAGCGTCCATGCAGAGGCGTACATGAATTCCTCATCACGGTCACAGGAAACAGTGTACGCCGTATGAGACCTCATCAGATACGAATCAAAGGCCGGCACAGTCCTGACATTGAGATAGATTAACTTACCCATAATCAAAATTTAAAGATTAATACATTTTCTAATGCCATTTGATCATGGATGGCGAACCAGAACAGTTCGATAACTCCACAAAATTACAATTTTAAAAAGAATGTGCAACCCTCATCCTCAAAAAGGGCCGTTTTTAAGGATGAGCGGGCATTTTCAGGGGCCTCATCCTTAAAACAGGGCCTTTTAAAGGATGAACAGACTCGGCGCCCCATGAAACCATGAGACGCCGAGTGAAAAGTATCTGATCAACGGACTATTTTCTGCCGCTGTCTGCAATCATTGCAGTGAGAGTGTCGTTGAATTCCTTCTGGGATGCAAGATCCTCAAGAGTGAGATGCATGCGGTAGCGCCAGTAATGGCGTGGGTTCGCAGGAACGTTTATACGCTCGTCATTCGGATTCTCGCGTCTGAGAGCACCATCCATAGAGAGCCAGTCCTGAAGCGGAAGCACTGTAAGCATCGCTGGAGACCACAGGTGCTGCTCAAGAATCTGACGGCAGATCCATGGCTCACAGAACTGCGGAGCATCGCCTCCATTTCCAAGAAGCATATTCCAGAACTGCTGTGTGACTTCCCTGTCCTCTTCCCACCATGCACGTACAGGATTCATGTCGTGAGTCGATGTGGTGCATACCGAGAGATACGGATAGTTTGAAGGATGTGCGAATGTCTCTTCAACCGACTTAGGCATTCTCTGGATCTCAAGAGAAAGGATCCTGAGGTCAGACATAACCTGAGGCACTGTCGCAGGAATCATTCCAAGATCCTCTCCGCAAGCAAGCATTCCCGTCGAGTCGAGAAGGGCAGGAAGCTTCTTCATTGCCGTCTCCTTCCAGAACTCATTGTGACGATGATAGAAGAAATCATTGTAGATACGGTCGAACGAGCCACGGCGGTATGCATCAAGGATGCTGTAGGCACGTGTCTTCATTGCACCGATCTTAGGATGATAATAGCCAGGCTTATGCGGATCCTCGATAAAGAGTTCCTTATCCTCGACATTGAATCCCAGATTCTGAAGCTCCTCAGCAGGATATGGAAGAGCCGGGCTGAAATAGCCGTCAAGACCGCTCTTTGACCAAAGAGGAATCTGCCATATACGGAAGAATCCGAGGATATGGTCGATACGGAATGCATCGAAATATTCCGACATCTTTCTCAGGCGGGCCTTCCACCATGCATAGTCGTCCTCAGCCATCTTCTCCCAGTTGTATGTAGGGAATCCCCAGTTCTGGCCATCTTCCGCAAAAGCATCAGGCGGTGCACCTGCCTGTGAATCCATATGGAAGAGTTCAGGATAAAGCCATGCATCCACGCTGGTACGGCTGATTCCGATAGGAAGGTCACCCTTGAGGACCACGCCCTTCGAATGAGCATATTTGCAGACATCCGAGAGCTGGGCATCAAGATGATACTGTACAAAGCACCAGAAATCCACATCCTTTCTGTTCTCTTCGCAGAACGCTGCGATCTTCTTCGCGTTGTATTTCTTGTTTGTCTTCCACTTTGAGAAATCAGGAGTTCCGTTCATGTCACGTAATACACAGAACGCAGCATATGGCATAAGCCAATCCTCATTGGCAGCGATGAATGCCTTGTATGCCTTTGATGCAGAAAGCTTTGCAAAAGTCTTGTCATAGGCTTTGCGAAGAAGTTCAAGCTTGGTGTTGTTCACCTTCTCATAGTCAATCTGAGCAAGTGAATTAAGCTCTGCCTGAAGTTCCTTGTAAGCCTTGGTCACCGGCACCCCGGCAGCAGGAAGATTGATGAACTGCGGATGAAGAGCAAATGTAGAATTGGCATTATATGGATATGAATCCTCCCATGTTCCGGTCATGGTGGTGTCGTTAATCGGCAGAAGCTGAAGAATGCTCTGACCTGTCTCTGCAGCCCAGTCCACCATCTTCTTAAGATCAAGGAACTCACCTACGCCGAAGTCATCCTCGCTTCTGAGTGAAAATACCGGAATTGCAGTGCCGGCACCTTTCCAATGCCTTCCCGAAAAACGAGGCTGTGCTGCCGCCTCTACATAACAGCAATTCTTCTCCGGAATCACAGCCATCACTCTGTTCTCTCCATCTTCCCACACCTTTGGCTGAAGTGTCTCCTTATCAGCGATGAGAAGTTTATACATAAACGGCTCACCGGCCTCAACAGAAAGAGTCCACACAGGGAAAAGGCCATCTTCGAACGGTATGATACGGTTCCAGTTGTCAAATGCTTTGCCGCTTCCGGCGATTGCAAGAACCTCATCAGGCCTCACTACAGGAGCATTCACAACAAGGCATATATCCTTGGCTGGAGTTGACGACTTCGATCCGGGTCTTCCGAAAATGCCCTTTGTAAAAGCGGAAGAATAAAACGGCGCATCAGCCGGACGGTCCTGCCAACGGTCGTTGATATTTACAGTCTTTGCAGACAGTCCTTTCGGAAGCACATGCTTTCCCCACTCCTTTCGCACGGTAACTCCATCACGGACAACCTCATAGCCATACTCAAGAGCTTCTTTGAGAGCTGGACGCGACACCTCACCCTGCCACAAGCCGTCTGCCACATATTCGAGACCGTGGCGCTTGCCGTCAAGACAGAGGACGATCTCCTCGCCCCACGCTGTCCTGTATTCAATGCTAAAGTTCAGTTTCATTGTCAGTATAATACGTTTATTGATTGTTTTTCATTTTCTTCCAGTTCATAACAGGCAGGATAAACGACACAAGCGCCGCAGCCAGCCAGAAATAAGATACAGGTCCGAAATCATATACATCCATGCCGTCAACACGGACCGTGTTATATTGGATAAGGTAACCGCTTGTGATATCCTGAAGTCCTGCAGCGACATAGCTTGATATACCCACTATACCCAATGCGGCACCGGTAGCCTTTCTCGGCACGATATCTACAGCCATGAGGCCCGCTACAATGCAATAGAGGACTCCTATCGAAAGACTGAACACAGATACATACAGGACATTCATCACATATCCCCCTCCTGCAAAAAGGAAGAGTGCAAGGGCAACGGAACTCACTGCACCTGAAAGGATGGCAGGTCGGATGCGGTCACTACGGAACACGCGGTCGGACAGCCAGCCTGCCAGAACTGTCCCGAGCACACCGAATACTGCCGAAAACGCGATGATCTGCGTCGCCTGTTCCAATGAAAAGGCCCTTTCCTTCTGAAGGAAGAGGACTCCCCATCCGGCAATGGCATATTTGGTTATATAGATGAATGCGCTTGAAAGGGCTATGACCCATATTCCCGGATGTCTGAATATCATCTTCTGAAGTTCTCGCGTCGGCATCTTATCAACAGGCTTCACGCTTTCGCCAGAAAGCTGCTGGATCGACGGAAGACCCTGGCTCTCAGGAGTATCCGAAACTGTAAGCAGGATCAGCAATGCTCCTGCACCTCCAGCAGCCGCAGCCACGACAAAACCCCACTGCCAGCCGAAAGCGCCCACAATAAGACCTGTCAGAATAAATGATATGAACTCTCCGAGATACGGACTTGCACTGAAGATGCTGTAGAATGTGCCCCTTCTGGACTGCGGGAACCATCTGGACAGGCTTATGACTCCCGGAGGAGAACCCATGGACTGCATCCAGCCGTTAAGGCCCCACAGTACAGCAAAGAGGATGAATATGACGGACAACGGGATTGCCGTATATCCGTTTACTATTCCGAGAATTCCCATAAGGAGATTGATGGCAGCAGAAACCGCAAGGCCGGTGAACATGAAACGGCGGATATTGCAATAATCCGCAATGAAGCCGTTCAGGAACTTGCCCACCGCATAGACAAACAACAGAGCGGAGCCTATGACACCCAGCTGACCTGCCGTCAGGACTCCTTCGTCAATAAGAGGCTGCTTGACCACACTCAGGCTCATCCTGCAGACATAGTACAGACTATACGCGACAGTAACCCCCCAGAAAGTCCTGTTTCTGATGGAAAGATACCTTGGGCGTATTTCATTCTCGGGAACGGTCTCCCCGGAAGGCTTGCTTATCCTGTAGAATGAGTAGAGACTCATACGCGATCGTCAAAAGTTCAGGTCAATTGCACCTCTATGGTTACAAAGTTATAAATTTAAGACATTTTTTTATAAATTCGCATCGCATTTCCGACGGAATGCAAGGATTTGATGACGAAATGAAGAAATAAACCGATTAATAATAACATTATGAAACGCTATCTTTTAATCCTTGGGCTGATCCTCTGCTCTCTTGCAGCATTGGCACAGACTCCAAAAGATGTGAAGTATGTCTTCACAGAGGCTTCCGACCTCAACCTCATCGGAAAGATCCATAAGGAAACACCTAATCCTTACCACAGGGTCGACACCGTGAAATATAAAGGTTTCACAACAGGAGAAAACCGTCAGGTACGCTGCCCGACCGGACTCGCAGTACTTTTCAAGACCAACTCCAGCGTCATCACTGTACAGACTGACTGGGGATGGGAATACAGTTCGGTAGCGACTATGCCTATCGCATATAGAGGATATGACCTTTACATCAAGAAGGATGGAAAATGGCTCTGGGCTGCTGCATATGCACCTAAGCATGGCGCAGAGAGCGAGAAGAATATGGTCCTTATCAAAGATATGGACAATTCAGAGAAGGAATGTCTTCTTTACCTCCCTATGTACTCAGAGATCTATTCATGTAAGATCGGTACTCAGGAAGGATCGTTCATTGAGTCTATCGAGAGTCCGTTCCGTCATAGAATCGGTATCTTCGGTTCGTCATATACACACGGCATCAGCACCAGCCGCGCCGGCATGAGCTATCCTATGCAGCTCATGCGCAGCACTGGTCTCCAGTTCCTCAGCCTCGG
>ERZ808026.213-NODE-213-length-12314-cov-4.005884_pt1 | contig 12314 bp, 13 predicted proteins | sample MGYA00380182_ERZ808026 | MGnify/ENA primary metagenome ERZ808026 (study PRJEB31490, sample SAMN06133376) | cow dung metagenome | isolation source: H9 | host: cow | place: China: Chengdu | collected 2015-05 ... | reverse complement strand
GCCATCGGCGATATTGGTCGAGACTGTTCCGGCGTCAAAGGCGGCGGTGATGTTCCTGCCACCCCACATGGCATTGTGGGCCGCAGCGCCGTCGGGGAAGTTTGAGTACCAGTTGCTCCTGACCAAGGTGGTTATCTGTGAGCTTAAGTCCTCTTTTGTCTGATATATGTCGGAGGCGTCAGTCTTTTTGAGATAGTCGGCCTCGGCGTCAGTCTTTTTGAGATAGTCGGCCTCGGCGGTAGCGACAGGCAGGTAGCCCAAAAGCACCTTCGCGAGGTCAGCGGCAGTCTCAAACCTCTGCCACACCTCGCCGTCAGCGTCAGGCTGTACCGCTCCGGCGTCAGTGCCCTCTCCGTTCTCTTTCAGCGCGAGGTACAGACTGCCGGAGTAGCCCACTACCGCCCCGGCAGGGTAGTCGGCAGTCGCGTCATATGACCACACGCCACCACGCTGGAGGAAGTACAGAGCCTCGCCGTAAAGCTTAAAGAACTGGTTGAAGGTGGTGCGCTCCGGCGCCTTGCCGCCCTGCCCGAGAGGCACCTGATAGATGGCAGGAAAGATATCGGTCATCGAGGGATTGAGCACCGATGCCGCGTCCTGTATGGCTGTGACGTCTGCCGCATTGCCGGGGACAACGTTGAATTTTTGGGGTTCTTTGAATGCCGCCATAAAGTCTCCTTAAAGTTTAGTGATGCCGTAGGTCGCAAACGTGCCGTTGCAGAAGTTCTGCAGCCCCGTGCCGGCAAAGCCGAAAGTCGGCGTGACTACCTGATACATCTCAAGCCCCACGCCTGCCGGAATCCACGGCAGATTGTCGAGCGCCGCCTTGTCAGACTCGGAAAGCGGCGAGAGTATCAGCACGCGGAGCACCATCGTGCCCGTATGCAAAATCTGAATGTCAGCGTCCGGAAAGAGCAGCTTCACCATGTGGTTGAGGCCTGCGAGAGATGAATTCGAGATGTTGATGAGCGCCTTAAGAAAGACATAAGTCCGGTACATCGTGTCCGCGAGTTCCACCTTGCCGTAGATGGTTTTGTAGAAAGGCGCATTGTTGAAGCTGTTCAGCCTCTCGTTTTTGACGCCCTCCGGAGGATCAAAGCCAAAGTAAGGCGTATCGTCATCGACAGCGAGATACGACCGTCCGATAGCAACTATCCTGCCCCACACGTCGAGGCCATAGCCCTCAGCCGTGCGCGGATTGACCAGCTTCTTATACAGCAGGTCAATGTCTGATTTTGGGTTTATCGCCTGCCAGAACGCGTCTATGACCGCGCGCATTCTTTTGCTTGTCGCATACTGAGACTGAACCGTCTCGGCGATGTCCCACGTGTCAAAAGATGTGAAGTCTTTCATTACACCACCTCGACTGTGATGCGGTCTGAGGTCAGAGTTGGATTGCCCGTTATCGGCATGTAGGCGGTCTCGCTCCATGACTGCCCGTCAGCCGACACCTGGATCTTTACTACCTGCGATATGCCGGAGTCAAGCACCGAGGGGATAAAGCGCGATGCCAGCACGGTATCGCCCGGAGCCACTCTGAGGATAGGATCTCCGCCGATTGTCGCGGCGCTCTCTCCGTAGAAGTTGTCATAGACAGCCTTCTTTACCGTCTTTTGGTACTCATCGGGCAGGCTGTCCTTTCCGGCCAGCGTGACCTTTACGTATACATCGTACTCGTCAGGACGGTAGAAGGTTACGTTTTCCACTGCCTTTGTCGCGCTGTCCGTGACTGCGACCGTTGTGTCGCCGTTGTAGTCGCAGCCTGCTGAGCACGAGTTGTAGATGGCTTCCGCGATATCCTCATCACTGCCGCCAATAACGCTCACAAAGACGCTGTGAGCCTTGAGGTAATAGCCGTCAATCTCGATGGGGACGTTCGTCTTGTTCTCGCGCACGATACAACTGACCACATTGGAGCAGTTGGCAACGCGTGCGTAGACTGCCGCGATGGTGCCGCGGCTGTTGAGGCCGACAGACGCGTAGCGGCGCGCCTCAAACGCTCCCTGCGTCTCGGCGTTTTGCCCGACAACAGCGGCGGACTCGTTGACGGCGGTGTCCCAGCCAGCGACCATTGTGTTTATCCTGCTGAGCGTCCCGGCGGCGGCGGAAATCAGCCCGGCGGACTGGCACTCGAAGACACACTCGCATGTGCCGTCAGAACCGATGGTTACAGCCTCAGTGTTTTGCCATATCGTGTCATCGGCAGTACTCATAATCTGGGCGGATACGGGTATGACCGTGCCGGGCAGGCCGGTGCACTTTATGACCGCGCTTGATGGTATGGCGGGCTTCCTCTGCAAAAAGTAGATTTCCGCGAGCGCGTCCTGAAAGATGCCGGTAGCCTTGAGCGGGTTGAGCATGTTCGCGAGATAGAGTATCTCGCTGTCCTTCTGGACTATGCTTGCCGTCTGCGAGTCGATAATCTGCCCGGCAGGCGTCTCTGGCTCGGTGTTCAGCTCTGCGGTGTTGTCGCTCTTGAAGGCCGCTTTCCACGCGGCGGCTACAGCCGCGCGCACCTCCGACACACTGTCGGTGCTAAATCCCAGACTTTCGTCAAATACTAATGCCATATGTCTCTCCGTCCTCCATAGTCAGCTGAATGTCTCCAGTCAGAGTCCGCGGCGTGATAGCGTCTCCTGCCGGGCTTGATGTATCCTTGCGCACCAACTGGATATCCTTTACGTCAGCGGCCTTTACGCCGTCAACGCCAAGCGCGGCCTGACGCACTACAGCCCGGAAAACACTCATCGATGGCTTGCGCCCCAGCGTAATGGCAAAATGCGGTATCCCGCGGTCAGGATCGTAATACGCGTCATCAGTGAAAAGCCTAACCGCGTTGGATACATTCTGCGCCACTGCGTAATCGCCTGATGTTTCCGCTATATTGCCTGACGCGTCAAGCTGTATATCCCAGTCCGAGTCCAGAAGTAAGCTATGTCCGTATGGCATATGGCCTCCTTACAGCGGCGCGCCGGTAGTGCCGCCGCTGTCGCCCTTGTGAGTGTGTGAGAGATAAGGCTTGCCGCCTGCAGTCATGTCACCGGAAACGGTCAGGGTGCCGTTGATAGTCACCTGCCCGGTTATCTCAACCTTTGGCGCTGTAACCTTTACCGCCTGCGAGGCTTTGACCTCTACCGCGCTGTCAGTCTCTATCTTACAGCCTTTTGGTGCGTGAATGATGACGGTCTTGTCCTGTTTTATCTCAATCCACACCTCCGGTTTTTTGGTGTGGATCGCGCCGACCATGACGGAGTCTGACTGGCTGAACTGGCGATAGGAGCCTGCGGGCACCGGCTCCGATGTGCCCTGCTTAATGCCTGAAATATCCTGCTTGCAGCAGGTGAAAACACCGATATCGCCCGGCACCGGCTCGATTATCAGAGCCGCTACCCCGGCCTGCGTTCTGCTGTACGGCAGTTTGGTCATAGAGGGCATGGGGAGGCTTTTGCCTGACGCGTCAGCCTGCGCCGTCAGCTGAGTAGCCGAGACGGTGCCAGAGCCGCTCCCGGAGCCTTTGCCCGAGCATGCGTCAATTCTTCCTATATATGCAGTCTGCAGCTCGTTCTGCAGTTTCTGCGACATGGCAAAATCAAGAGCGTTGTACGCCCCCGTATCAGTGTACGGGGTATTTAAGCCGCGTTTCGTGTAATCATCAATCTGTGCCATTATGAGTACTTCCCGTTTTTGCCCGGATCCTTGTTGGGATAATAGCCGGTTATCTGGCTCTCCCAGGAGCCGTCTCCCGGCATATTTGCCGATAGCTTGTGCGTCAGCTTGACGATTTTCCACGTGCCGGAGGCCTTTGGCACAACGGTATCGAGCTGTATCAATCCGCCGAAGTGGAAATCAGGATTGAAAATCGCTTTGCACTCGATGCCGTTTTGCGTGATTGCGGGATACCCGAGCAGTCCTGTAGTGGCGCTGAGCACTACCGTGTTGCCTTCGCGTCCGGCGCCTGACTGCATGAGCACCGCGGAGCCGTCATCAAGTATCAGTTCCGCACCTATCTGCGAGGCGCACGCCTGAGCCTGCTGTATCGGACTGCCCTGGAACACGCAGTCGGAGATTTTAGCGCTTACGCCCTGATTTACAAACTTAAAACCGGCTTTTTCGCATTGTCCCTTTATAAATGCTGATGCGTCCTGCGAGCCATGTATGGCAGTAGGCCCCTGAGCCGTCATGCGCCCGAAGTAGCCCACTGCCGCTTCGATCTTGAATTTAACGTCAGGAGACGCGTTAAAATCGGCTCCCGCCTTTGTGATTGTACCGGAAAATACCTCACTGACGCCGCCCCAGTCCCCGGCGTAAATTGTGATTTGGTTGTTTTTAACGTACAGAGGATCAAAGGCAAGCGTTGTCAGCTGCTCCATGTCCGAGAGCGGCAGGCCGGTAATTTCCGCGGATGCCTTGCCGCCTTCCGGCAGGGCTAATTTTTGGATCTGGCAGGTCATTGCCAAATCGGTTATCTCTTTCGTGTTGGAGCCGTCTTCAAACTCACCTCTGTATAGCTGTATGACTATTTTCAGGCGGCGCTCGAAGAATGAAGTGTTAAGGTCATCAGCCATTCTGAGCCTCCCAAAGCGCTCTCATCTCCGCAAGCTCGTCATCAGGGAGCCAGTATAATTTATACCTTGTTCCCCAGCCTGAAAAAGCCGGAGACTCCTGAGAGCCTGCAGTGGCCGCGGCGTCATCTATAACGTAAAACTGCCCGGAAAAGCCCCTGACCGTTTCAGGAATTATCGGCGTTGTCGGCTGGCAGAGAGCGCCTTTCAGGATCTTTGTGCGCCTGACGGTCAGATCCATATACATAAATCCTGTGCGCTCAAAGACTCTTATGGTGCACGCCTGCCCGCCGAGGTCAATCTGCAGCTCCTGGTCAGGATAGGGCGTCATAGGTATTTCAATCATAGATCACCCGAAAATCATATTAGCAAAGGACTGAGGCCCGTTTTCTTTCTTGTCTGACGCTTTTGTCTCCTGAGCCTGCTGCCTGCCGCGCGGCTGAGTCTTCGGCACCTTTGTATTGGTATACTGGCTTTCAACCTGCCGCACTTCCTCAAACCCTATATCGCAGTAGATGATGTCAAGCCCGTCTTCAACCTTGCGTGAGTACTGAAATTTAACGATATTAAAATCCGAGTAGACATTGTCAGGCGTGATGATGGTTATTAGGTCAGTGCCCTCGGATATGACCTCGAGCCTTGTCAGAGCGCTCATGATCTCGTCATGCGTGCCCTTGATGGCTACCTGCAGGCCGATAGTAACCGGAGAGGTTGTTTTGTTATATGAGACAAAGGAGCCGTTTTCCACCGGCGACTGCGTGATCTTGTACTCTCCGGTTATGTCCATGTTCATGAAATTTGTGAAGTCTATCGCATCTGAAAGATCCTCGGACAGGCAGATTGACCAGCCGGACTCCTCCGGCGCGAAAAAGCCATCGTAGGAGGCCATGTTGGTCTGATACTGCCCTATAGCCCCGCCGATTTCTGATAGCATGGCTTCTCCTCCTCTTATCCCATGACCGGCGATGCGGCGCCCTGGGCAAAGACGCCCGTAACGCCGTCTTTAATCTGCCCTACAGTCTTCGTGTCCGCGTTGCCGTTGACGGTTATATTGACTTCCTGCCGGCGGTTGTCGTTATTGATGGTAGATTTCTGAGTCGTATTGCGCACGTTGGACACACTGCCAGAGTTTACAGGCGCCGCTTTTACACCGGCGGCCTTCTGCATTCCGACGCTGAATGCAGTCATCTGCTCCTGCAGAGCCTTGACTTTATCGGCAGTCTTGAGCGTGCCTTTGGTCACGGCACGCTCTCCCGGCCTGTGTGCGGGATGCTGCATCAGGTAATCATCCGTATCGTAGGAGCCGGTCTTTGACCTCCTCATCTCGATGATAGCCGCCTTCTGCCGCTCAAACTCCGGATCCGTCGGTGTGCGTTCTGCCAGTTCCTCACGCTCTTCACGCTTGCTGTCCGTAATGCCGAGTGCGTCAGTTACCGATGATATGCCACTCTTGATTTTGCCGAGCGCTCTATCAAAAATTCCGGTGATTTTGCTCCAAAGGTTGGAAAACCACTGCGTCAGGCCGGAAAAAACGTTTTCAATATCATCAACGATGGCAGAGGCGCCTTCTTTCATGCCCTGCCACGTGCCTGATACAAAATCGCTTACAGCGGCAAAGGCGGCGCCGATAGCATTTCCGGCGGCGGCCATCTTCTCAGACGCGACATCATGGAACGCGGACAGGATATTGCCCATCAGCCCGAAAGCGTGAGACGCACGATTTACAAGCCCATCCCACACCTCTCCCGCGTCATTTACAAGCGCGTGCGCGCCGTCGTCAATACTCTGAAAAAGGTCTGCAGTCCAGTCTACCGCCTTCTGCCATGCGTTTGTTAGAGTCTCAAGAAGCGCCGCAATCCCCTCGCAGACACCATCCCAGTTTTTATACAGCATCCATCCTGCCGCTATCAGCAGGCCGATAGCGAGGATGATGGGATTTGCCAGGATTGAGAGCGAAAGGGCGTTCCACGCCTTCTGCACTATCATCAGGACAGACGCGACAGCGCGCATAGCGACAAACGCGGCTGTAACCTTGCCTATCGTTTTCAGGAGGTCAACGCCGGAGGTTTTAAGCCAGTTGATGGCCTTTGTCAGTGTCTCGGTGTCCCCTTTTGTGAACCCGAGCCACTTCCAGAAGGCGTCAAACTCACTCCGGCCGCCTTTCAGGTAGACAACAAGATCATCTATCGCGAGGGCGAGCGCGAGCACAAGGCCTGCAACCCACACAAGGGGATTTTTCAGGAGCGTCGCCGTGAATCTGGCTACCGCCGGGATAAGCGCCAGCGTGATGGTAGACGCGAGAATGGTTAAAAACCTGATGATGTTGTTTGAGTTATGGCTTATCCAGTCGGTAAACCGATTTAGCTTGTCGAGCAGGTCTTTAACAAAGGGCATCAGCGTGCGCATAAGCTTCGCGCTGAAATCCGACATAGCTATCTGAAACTTTACAAACGCCTCGCGCCCGCGTTTGTAAAGTTCGATATCCTCTTTTGTAACTCTCTGCAGCTGAGCCTTTTTCAGCCGCTCTTCCTCAAGCTTCTTGTTGTACGCCCCGGTCTGCTCCGCCACCTGCGCGACATCGGAGATATAGCCCTGCACCATCTTGCCGACGGAAAAGGCCGCAAGGAGCGGCCCTGCTATTTGCATGGCAATACTTCTCGCGACGCCGCCGGCTTTGTGCTTCAACCCGTCAAGCTTCGCGTCAGTTCTATCCACGCTGTTATTGACCCGATCCAGTCCCTGTTCGGCGCCTCTCGGATCAATACCCAGCGCGATTAAAAGCTTGTCAACAAATACTGCCATGCTGTGCTTCCCTCTCTGCGGCCTTGGTGATTGCCCACTGGTTATAGCTGTCCACCCGGATGCACTCAAGCATCAGGAATACATCCTCATAGTCATAAACCGTTTGGAGCTCCGCCAAAGTCGCATAATGGTTGATTATCAACGGGCTTATGAGCGGGGATATATTTTCGGTTTCTGCGGCTCTGAACCCTCTCGGGGCTGGCGGCTCGTAGAGGCTGAGGCCGCGCCAGGTACGAAAAAATCCAGGTGCAGCTTCACTATCTCCTTCTGCAGGTTAAACAGCGTGCGCACATCCTCAATCTTCGCATCAATCACATCAGGCGTCAGCGCGAAATAGGCGTTCCCTACTTTCTGCTCAACGCAGGTGTAAAGTTCGTCAATCAGCGGCTGAATGACCTCATCATAGTCTTTGGTAACGGCACCGAGTTTGCTGAGGCCGCCCTTAAGCAGAAAGTCCGCTATAGCCTTCTGCGCGTCGACGCCGTCTGCTACATCGGCGCTAAAAACGCCGGTAGCGCTGAGCGCCCCGGCAAGCTTTATGATCCAGCGCTCAATCTTTGTCGCGGGCATTTCCCTGATCCTAAAGGTCAGTTCATTCCCGCGGTCGTTGAGCGTTACGGTGATTTCTTTTCTCATGCGTTAAACTCCGGCGTTGAAGCCTGCAGTGTAGTAATCCTGGAAAACAAACTTCCACGAAGTCGGATCAAGCGTCTTTTTTGGAGCAGTTACGGGGTTGCCGTTGGTCAGCACGCCGTTTCTCCAGAAATGTACCTGCTTAATGCTCGGAATAGTAAGCGTTACAGAGCACTTATAGGTCGTCCTGTTGGTCTTCATCGCCATAAGCAGAGACTGCATGACCGTGAGAGACGGTGAAGACGCTTCGAGCGTGATAGTGAGCGAGAAAGGATTGGGCACGTAGCCGGCGGCAAGGCCGCCGTCAACGCCCATGCGCGCCTGGGCGATTTCCATGTCGTCGGAGGAGAGCATCTGATCCGTCGCGAAGTTGGTCAGCTGTACGCCTACCGGATAAAGCTCCTCAACGCCGAGCACCAGCACCGCGTTTGCGGAGGTGATATTTCCTAAAGCCTGAGTCATTTTTAATCCTCCTTAAACCACTGCGGTAGACGGCAGGTTAATCTTATGCACCGAGCCGGCGTAGGTGTACCAGAAGTTGCAGGAAGGTGAAGTCCTGCTCTGCCTGATGGTCGCGTCGGCGTCAAGGATCTGCAGCACATAGCCGTTGTTGTAAAGTTCGGTCGAGATATCCTCTCCGGCCTCGTTGATAAGTTCGTTAATCTGCGTCTGCGAGATATTCACATTGCGGTCGATTACGCCGTTGTTAAGGGCGCGGTCGATAACGTCAGCGCACCAGGCACGGATACGTGAGTAGCCGATAGTATTGTACGGCACGCGGCCTGCCATCTCCATGCCCACAAGGATCTGAACCTGAAGCGCATTGTTGAGCCAGCAGGAGTTGATATATGCGTCAATCCACTTCCACGCGCCGAAAGTCTGTCCCGGCTGAAAAAGGATAAAGGCGTCATTGCGCGATGCGTAATCACCCATGAAGTTAACGCCGTTATTGGTCAGGTTAGCGGCCTCGGCCTTTACCGCGACATTAGCCGCAAGCCCGCTCTGAGCCTTGTAAGCCAGGGTGATAGCACCGTTAGTCCTGTCCCAGTCAATAGACGCGATAGCGCCCATAAGGAAGGCGGCATATTCTACAGCGCCATATACGCCAGCGGTGCCGATATACTCCGCTTCTTTAAATACGGCGGCGGCAGTACCTGATGCGTCTTCGGTCTTAAGGGCGTTATCGGTGCTCCACCACACGTATAAAAACTGGTTGCTCTCGTTATACTGCGCATTGCTCCATGACGCGAGAAGCAAGGCATCATCCTTCGAAACCTCATCGATGGTCGAGAAAGTTACAAAGTTCTGCGTGTTTTCGGTCACGTGATTGAGGACGGCGGTATAGGTCTCTCCCAGGGCTGAAAGCGATGAAGCAGCGGCGGATGCGGCGTCAAGCCCCATAGCGGTCGCAAGCGAGCCGGTAATGGAGATTGACAGACCTGCCGTAAGGTCTGCCGCCGGAGCGGTCAGGAAGAAGCAGGAAAGAGCCGCATCCCATCTGCAGGTTGCAGGAACATCAGTCTTTTCAAGAGCCGTAGTGATATATTCAGCCGCCGCAGAGGGGGAAGTAATCGCAGTGGTAGCAACCTCCTCTACAGTCGCGGTCTTTGCGCCGGAGGAAACAGTCAGAGAGCCGCCGGTCGCGCCCTGAATAGCAGAAAGCATCGAGGCGGTCTCCGACGCCCTGAAAGCCTTGCCGCGGATAAAAGCGGGAACACCCGCGGTGTTGGCTCTCCAAAAATACAGCGCAGTAGGCTTGATGAAAGAGTTGTTATAGCCGTTGAAATACACACGCGCCGCCCTGTACTCGGCAGAAGAAGCGCCGAAGTAGTCAGAGACGGATGATGCGTCACGGAAAGTTACAAGCGTATTTGTCGGAATAACAGCGTTGGTGTCAAGAAAAAGCCCGTTGAAGGCCAAATCCTGACCTGTGCCCGCGAGGACACGCGGCTGTACCCGTACTAACTCACTGGCAGGGATTGCCATATCTTAATCCTCCTTTTTGAGGTTTTGGGTTACTACATCTACATCGCCGGTCAGGATTGTGCCCGGCGTACCTAAATTAGAACCGTCGACAGCCATCGGCCTGACGGCTATCTTTGTGAAATAGTCTGACTCATAGGCGGCGTGAGCCTTCATGCCTAAATGGATCCGGAGCATGTACCGGGATGTATAGGTCTTTGTCTCATCAAAGCCCGAGAGGTTCTGTATATCCTCGGCGTAAAGGCAGGTAAGATCCCCGCCGCTCTCATGCTCATAAAACTCGGTGCCGATGTTTGAGCCTGCCGCCAGCTGTAAGGCCTGCGCCCGTTCGAGCGTTACCTGCGGCTGAGTAAAAGGCTCGGCAGAGCACATATCAACCTGGATAATGTACTCTATAACGGCCTTGATATGCTGCTCAAAAGGCTCCGGATCTGATTTGTGCACATTAGTCCAGTAGTGCCAGCCAGTGCCGTGCTTGATAGTATTCAGGAGAGTGATAGTGCAGAATTCATGTGTACCCGATGGAAGAGCCGTCATGTTCTGAAAGCCCTGCACGATATGGTCATCGGGATAGGCGGGCATGTCAAAGCCTTTTGCGAAAGACTGAACGAAGTCGTAAGTGATGGCAAGGACATCAATCATCAATCTCCTCCATCAGGGATTTAACCTGCTCCGGCACGTCAACCTGCTGAGACGCCAGAACAAGCACCCAGCCGTCAGTGGTATAATCTTCTGATACATTATACACTTTCCAGTATGTGCCGTCATTGCGGCGCATAAAATCACCTGATTTTCCGAGCGGCCTGATAATGCCTGACGGCGCGTTTCCCGTCTTTGTCTCCGCATACAGATAAAACTTCCTGTCTCTCTCTGTGCGCTGAGTGTCATTCACGACCGTCAGGTCATCGCCGGAAAGCGTCTGCACCTGGGCGCGCACCTTCTCCGGCTCGGCATAAACAGCGGCTATGCGGCCTTTGACGTTAGTCTGGCTGATGTTTTGGATCAGCCACACATCTTCATCAGGATTGACGATGTTGATGGCGCCACGGACTAGATCATGGAGATTTAGCGGCATATGCTGTACTCCTTCCGCAGGGCGCTGAAAAACGTCTTACATCCGCGGCCTGCAAAAAACGCATCAAGGAAAGCGCCGCCGCGCTTATGCCAGAATGCGGACATCTGAGCGGACATCTTGCCGGGCTTCCTGTCCTCTCCCAGCACCTGCCTGAAAATCTCTTTCGGCGGCACGTGCTCAACAGCACCGAATATGTCATCAGTGCGCTGCCCTTCCGCATACATCGCGTCTGCAAGTTCCGACAGCTTCTGACCGATGGCGGCTCCGCTCCTCATGTTTTTCGCGTACATTTTGACGACAGCGCGCGCGAGGTCATCTTTCTCATCGGTATTGAACATATCCATCTGCCCCGATACATCCTCAAGGCTCATGCCCGTGCGCTTTGCCTGCACCACCTTTTCAGTAGCCATACCGATGATATCCCGGATATCATAGCCGTCGGGCGCGTCTCCGAGGTTTACCATCTTCGGCGCCGCCTTCTCGAGTCCATTGATGATGGTCTTGCACTGCGGATCCAGCGCCTGTCCGTACATCTCGGTCAAATAGTCATTATCATACGCCTTTGAAAAAATGGCCGCCTGGAAGCGCTCCATAGCCTGTTTTGTCGGCTCGCCGTTCTTGCCCAGCATCTGCCCTCTTTCCGCTACAGGCTGCTCGGCTATCCACTGCTTGAGGCTCCCGATTGTCGGCGTGCCGTCGTCATAAGTCTCTATGCCTTTCAGGTTTATGCGCTGCCTGTCGTTCTTTGCCTGCTCTACAGCTGTCATGCTGAGGCCGCTCTGCTTGTTCGTACGGTCTCCGATATCAGGCGTTACATCAGACGCCTGCATGACGCGGACAAGGACAGGATTTTTCATACCCTTCACGGTCTCAGGATTTATTCCCGACGCCGCCGCGTCGTCTATCATCTCCTGCCTGTACTCGTCAGCCGTGCCGCGGTTATATCCCTCGGTTATGCCTGCCATGCGCCCGTTGCCCGCGACGGCGCGCATCCTTGAGGCGTCATCTGACTCATATTCGGGATTTCTGTTGCCCTGCGCGTCGTTGGATGTGAGCACGTCAGACGCCTCGACAACGGCATACTGCATCTTGTAGCGATTGCCATCAGAGTCCACTACTGTTACAGGATTGCCGAGGTGCTTATCATCTACAGAGCCGTAAGCGACAACGGGCGCGCCGTTGGCAAGGTCATGAGACGGCCCCATGCGCATATAGTCAGGTTTTGAGGCGATAGAGTTAATCTGCTGTATTGACCCGCT
>ERZ808026.212-NODE-212-length-12369-cov-4.826310_pt1 | contig 12369 bp, 10 predicted proteins | sample MGYA00380182_ERZ808026 | MGnify/ENA primary metagenome ERZ808026 (study PRJEB31490, sample SAMN06133376) | cow dung metagenome | isolation source: H9 | host: cow | place: China: Chengdu | collected 2015-05 ... | reverse complement strand
CTGCTTAATAAGATTTACCATCTCAATTGCACCAAGCGCACAATCATATCCAGCCTAAAATCGAAGAACCGTTAAAAATGGACGCGCCAGCGTTCATTTAGGTTCATCGATACCCCGGCTCTGAGCGAGATTTATCGAGCGAGTCAAAAAAAGCGACATTCCCGCCTGAGCGAAAACGCCGCACTTTGCCAGTCTAAATCCTAGCGGGAAAGCTTACGGTACTGCACACGCTTTGGAACGCTGGCATCTTCGCCAAACTGTTCCTTCTTCCATTCAGCGTATTCAGACCAGTTGCCTTCAAAATAGCGAACCTCAGAATTATTTTCAAACGCAAGAATATGAGTACAAACACGGTCAAGAAACCAGCGGTCATGACTAACAACCATGGCACAGCCGGCAAAATCCTCAAGTGCTTCTTCCAGTGCTCGAACAGTCTGAACATCAAGGTCGTTTGTAGGTTCGTCGAACAAAAGAACGTTTCCAGCTTCTTTGAGCATCATGCCAAGATTCAGGCGGTTCTTTTCACCACCAGAAAGCACGCTAACCTTTTTATTCTGATCAGGTCCAACAAAATTGAACCAGCCACAGTAAGCATGAGCGTTTACTTCGCGAACACCACCTTCAAGAGGACGGCCCTTTTCGTCTACAGCACCAAGCTTAACAATATCTGCACCACCACCAAGAGTTTCGTAAACAGTTTTGTTCTCATCAAGACCAGAACGCATCTGATCAACATAAACAAGTTTTACAGTCTTACCGATTTTAATTTCGCCAGCATCAGGTTTTTCACCACCAGCCTGACCAGCCGCATCAACAATCATCTTGAACAATGTAGTTTTACCCGCACCGTTAGGACCAACAATACCAACAATGGCACCAGCAGGAATATGAAGATCAAGATTTTCAAAAAGAAGCTTGTCGCCAAATGATTTAGAAACACCTTCAAAATCAATAACCTGCCCGCCAAGACGTGGACCAGCAGGAATAGAAATCTGAGTATCTTTAAGCTGCTGCTTAGAACCCTGGCTCATCAATTCGTTATAGCGGGTAATATGTTCCTTGTGCTTAGCCTGGCGTCCTTTTGCCCCCATGTGAATCCATTCCAATTCCCGCTGAATTTCCTTCTGGCGTTCAGATTCATGCTTGCTTTCCAGCGACATACGCTGATTTTTCTGTTCAAGCCAAGACGAATAATTTCCCTTGAACGGATAACCTTCGCCACGGTCAAGCTCAAGAATCCAGCCGGCAACTTCATCAAGGAAGTAACGGTCGTGAGTTACGGCAATTACAGTTCCCGGATAGTCATGAAGATGCTTTTCAAGCCATGCAACAGTTTCCGCATCAAGATGGTTTGTAGGTTCGTCCAAAAGAAGAATATCAGGCTTCTGCAAAAGAAGACGGCACAATGCAACACGGCGGCGTTCACCCCCAGAAAGCACATCTACAACCTGATCAGCAGGAGGACAGCGGAGAGCATCCATTGCAAGCTCAAGGTTGTTGTCCAGGTTCCATGCATCCAGAGCATCAAGTTTTTCCTGAACTTCGCCCTGACGAGTACAAAGCTTATCAATATCAGCATCAGGATCGCCAAAAGCTTCATTAATCTGATCAAATTCAGCAAGAAGGTCTGTAATTTCCTTTACCCCTTCCTTTACACATTCCATTACAGTTTTGCCAGGTTCAAGATATGGCTCCTGTTCAAGATAGCCGATTGTATACCCAGGTGCCAGAGTTGTTTCGCCAGTAAAATCAGTATCTTTACCAGCAAGAATCTTAAAAAGCGACGATTTACCCGAACCGTTTGGACCGATTACACCGATTTTAGCCCCATAAAAATATGAAATGCTTACATCTTTAAGAACAACCTTTGTTCCGTAAGCACGGGAAACTCTATCCATTGTGTAAATTATTTTTTTGTCATCAACTGTTTTTGCCATTTTCGTTCCTTTTTTATTTTTTTCAATATAACTATAACATGAAAAATGAATTGTTTTCTATACGGGCGTGCCCACTCGCTTCGCTCGGGTCGGGCTTTTCAGGGTTACGGCGACAAGCGCCTCCATTGCTCCGTTCCAGTGGTTTCGCCAGGCTCAACCACTGGAACGGAGCAACGCCTGCGGCGCCCTTACAATCCCTCACGCATACTTACATTCAAGCAGTAAAAATCCGGATAATTTTTTATAAACTGATTATCTATGATAACTTTCACCAGAAATCAGGGGCATTGGAGTTGTCCAATAAGTTCGCATTACGGTGGTTGAGTTTATCGAAACCACCACATTTAGTGTAGCAGTCATTTCAACGAGTTCAATGAGCGCTACACTCATTACTTTTGGGATAGACAAGTTCAGCCACAGCATTACAAACTTATTAGACAGTTCCTGGGTGGATAGCCTGCAACGGAGTGCAGGCTCAGGGAGGGGCTTCTCCCTCTTTTATTAATGAACTTATTTAGATGAGCGTTTTTTCATGAACATCAGGAAACACAAAAGAAGAATGACACCAGCAGAGAATGAAAATATTCCGCTGAACACGAGTCCAGCCTTTTGAGTAATGCCTGCAATTATGTAAGTGATAAAGCTAACGGCACCTACGCTCAATGCATAAGGCAGCTGTGTAGAAACGTGCTTTACGTGGTCGCACTGGGCGCCTGCACTTGCCATAATTGTTGTATCGCTGATTGGAGAAATGTGGTCACCGCAAACGGCACCTGCCATACATGCTGAAATTGAAATTATGCGGAGTGGATTTCCTACTGGGAAAACGGCGATACAAATTGGAATAAGAATTCCAAATGTTCCCCATGAAGTTCCTGTTGCAAATGCAAGAAAGCCGGCAATCACAAAAATAATTGCAGGAAGAAGAAGCTGTAATGCGCCTGCGCTGCCTTCTACAACTCCTGCAACGTAAGCAGCTGCTCCCAGACTGTCTGTCATTGCTTTTAATGTCCATGCCAGTGAAAGAATCAGAATTGCTGGAACCATGGCTTTAAAGCCGTCTACTACGCAAAGCATACTTGACTTGAATGAAATTGTTTTGCGGTAAATAAGGAACGCAAGTGAAACAATCAATGCACCAAAAGAACCTAGGACAAGACCAATTGATGCATCGCTGGCAGCAAAGGATTCTACAAAGTTCAGATAAGTTCCGTTGGCAATCTGCTGTCCTTCTTCTTCTGTGAATTTTGTGAAAAATCCACCGGAATATATCATACCCAATGTACAAAGAACTATAAGAGAAATGATTGGGAAAACCAGATCAATAACCCTGCCTTTTCCAGAATCTTCATCTGAAAATTCTTCGGAATCGTCGGATTCAAAAGCTTCTGATTTTTCGTTTTCAGAGCGTTTCATTGTGCCATATTCAAAATCCATTATTACAAGCACAAACAACATGATGATTGTAAAGAGCGCATAATAGTTAAATGGAATTGCTTTACAGAAAAGTGCGATGCCATTTTCACCTTCGCTTACAAAGCCTGACACTGCTGCTGCCCACGATGAAATCGGCGCAATAATGCAGACTGGTGCGGCTGTTGCATCAATAAGATATGCAAGCTTACTTCTGCTAAGGCGGTATTTATCTGTAACAGGGCGCATTACGCTTCCTACTGTAAGACAGTTAAAATAGTCATCTATAAAAATAAGGATTCCAAGACAGATTGTTGCAATCTGAGCGCCAATCTTTGACTTGATATGCTTTTGTGCCCATTTTCCGAATGCAGCAGAACCGCCGGCTTTGTTCATAAGTGCAACCATTGTTCCAAGAACAACAAGGAAAACAAGAATTCCTACGTTCCAGCTGTCAGAAAGCTGCTTTACAAGCCCTTCATCGAATACATGTGTAAGAAAGCCTGTAAAACTTAAACCTGAATAAAATAAACCGCCAATTACAATTCCCACAAAAAGTGAAGAATAAACTTCTTTTGTTACAAGAGCCAATGCAATAGCTATGATTGCTGGCACCAATGACCAAAACGTTCCTACCATTTTATTTGCTACCTCTTAATACTGTAAAATCTGTTTCTAACGGTTTTTCAATTCCTTCTTTTTTTAATTTTTTTATTACTGCGATTGCGTAATTCACCTCATCAAGATAACTCGGAGAACAGTAAGTTTTTACCTGTTCAAGAGCTGCAATAACTTTTTCGTTTGTCATAAAAATCCTCCAAAATCTGACTAAATTCAGTTCTTCTCTTACGGAAGAATATTTCCTGCACTCAAATACAACTTGTACCACTCCTGGCGAGTAAGTTCAATATTTTTGCTTTCAAAAATTTCATTTAATCGGCCTAAATTTGTTGTTCCAGAAACAATCTGCATTTTTGCAGGATGACGCAAAATCCATGCAGCTGCAATTTGTGCTGGCGTTTTGCCTTTGCTCTGTGCAATTTCGTAAAGAACGCGATTCAGTTCACCGTATTCGCCATCATTAATAAATGGGCCTCTCCAGTTTGGTTTTTGAAACGGACTCCATGCTTGAATCGTTACATTATTCAGGCGGCAATAATCAAGAATGCTGGCATCATGCATAAGGGAACCGTTTGTGTTCATGTTCACTTCCATGCCCTGAGAAATCATTCCTGCTGTTGTAAGACTTAACTGCAGCTGATTGTATTTTAATGGCTGCTTTACATATTTTTTGAGCAGCTCTATCTGCAGCGAATTAAAATTGGAAACGCCAAAACTGCGGACTTTGCCCTGCTGCTCCAGCTTTGAAAATGCGGCGGCAACTTCTTCTGGCTCTACAAGAGCATCCGGACGATGCAACAAAAGCGCATCAAGATAATCTGTTTTCAGGCGCTCTAATATGCCGTCCACACTCTGCAAAATGTATTTTTCTGAAAGGTCATAATAACCTTTGCAAATTCCACATTTTGACTGAATATAAAAGTCTTCCCGCTTTAAGCTTGCATCGCTGGCAAAAGCTTCTCCAAAAATGCGTTCGCTTTGCCCGTCGGCATAAATATCTGCGTGGTCGTAAGTCTTTGCCCCAGCCTCCGCAGCCTTGTGAATAAAACCGTTCATTTCTTCTTTAGAAAAATTTCCAAAGCGCATACATCCAATAAGAATTCGTTCCATAAAAAAATTATAGCATGGAATTACAAACGCTTTCCCTGTTTTCACGAATAATGTTGATAATTTTATGGAAACTTTCAATTTTTGTACTTATATTTACTGTTATGGAATCTAAATCAGTTTTTCTTGAAATTAAACGTTTTTTTCTCGTTGTTCTTGGCGGATTGCTTATGGCTGTTAATATCAACACTTTTGTAAACAGCGCAAATCTTTTTCCAGGCGGATTTACTGGACTTTCACTATTGATTCAGAAAACAGTTTTCAATTCTTTTAATATTACAATTCCGTTTTCTGTACTCTTGTACTGTCTTAACATCATTCCATTTTTTATTGGTTTTAAGTTCATCGGTAAAAAATTTACAATCTATTCAGTAATAATGATTTTTGTTTCTGGTCTTATGACTGATATAATTCCAGGCTTTAACCTTACTAATGACATGCTGCTATGCGCCGTTTTTGGTGGCATTGTCAACTCCGTAGCGATAAGTCTGTGTCTTTTTGCAGGCAGTTCCAGCGGTGGTACTGATTTTATTGCTATTTTAATTTCTGAAAAAACTGGTAAATCTGCATGGAATTGGATTTTGGCGTTTAATACATGCGTTCTGATTGCAGCAGGAATCATCGTTGGTTGGGATGCAGCCCTTTATTCTATCATTTTTCAGTATGTTTCAACCCAAGGACTGAATTTTCTTTACAAAAAGTATGCCAAAACAACCCTCATTATTATTACCGACAGAGATCAGGAAATTTATCAGATCATAAAAAACAAAACAAACCATGATGCAACAGTTTTTCAAGGAAAAGGCTGCTATGCTGGCAATGAACACAAAATGCTTTATACGGTAGTTTCATCTCAGGAATCAGGGGCTTTAGAAAAAGCAATTCGCAATGTTGACCCCAGCGCATTCATCAATGTAATTCAGTCAAAGGAAATTATAGGTCGCTTTTATAAAAGGGCAAATGATTAAAAGATAATACAGAAAACTCTATACGCTTTACATTTTGCCACCTGTTGACTATCTTTTTGAATTCTTCTATAACATACATATCAGACGAAGGCGTCTACCTAAGGGTACATAGTGTACTTTCAGGTAGACGCCTTTTTTTGTTTTTAAAAACTTTTATGGGGGTTACGGAAAAGTCAAACAAAAAAGGAATAAGGATAATCCTAAAAAATTGCTCCCTGTTCGGCCGCGATTTTTTTAACGGATTTTCCATCTTCCACGGTGCCGATTGCAGGTAAAAACCTAAATTGGCTTTTTCCGTGGGAAAATCCAATTTTTAACGGTTTTTCCTATTTTAAGCATGTGTGGATTCGTTGGAGCATTTGATTTAAGCAGTGGCAGTCAGCCAATTGATGAAGGTCTTAAGGAACAGCTTCGTGCGCAGGTTCTTGAGATGTCTAAGAAGATTCGTCATCGCGGTCCGGACTGGAGCGGTGTTTACACAGGTGATAATGCTATTTTGAGTCACGAACGTCTTTCTATCGTTGACCCGCTTTCTGGAAAGCAGCCGCTTGTTTCTGATGACGAAAAGATCATCCTTGCTGCCAACGGTGAAATCTACAACCACAAGGAGCTCCGTAAAGAATTTGAAGGCAAGTATCAGTTCCGCACAGGTTCTGACTGTGAAGTTATCCTTGCATTGTACAAAAAATACCGCGACGAAAAGAAAGACTTTGGCGAAATGATAGAAAAGCTTTCTGGTATTTTCGCTTTTGCTCTTTACGATTCAGAAAACGATGTTTACCTTATCGGCCGCGACGAAATCGGTGTAATTCCCCTTTATCAGGGCTGGGATAAGCAGGGCCGCTACTACGTTGGTTCAGAACTTAAATCCCTTGAAGGTGAATGCGTAACAATCGAAGAATTCCCTAACGGCCACTATTTCTACTCAAAAGACGAAAAACCTGTTCGCTGGTACAAACGGGACTGGGAATCTTTTGACGCTGTAAAAAACAATCCTAAAGCTACAGACGAAAAGGGCGATGTTATCAACCCTGCTGTTATCGAAAAAGTTAAAAACGGTCTTGAATCTGCTGTAAAAGCTCAGCTTATGTCAGACGTTCCTTACGGTGTACTTCTTTCTGGTGGTTTGGATTCTTCTATTATTGCTGCCATCACACAAAAATTCAGCAAAAAGCGCATTGAATCAGATTCAAAAGAAGCTGCATGGTGGCCACAGCTCCACTCTTTCGCAGTTGGTCTTGAAGGTTCTCCTGACCTTATCGCCGCTCAGAAAGCTGCAGACTACATCGGAACAATTCACCACGAAGTTCACTTTACAATCCAGGAAGCTCTGGACGCTCTTCCAGATGTAATCTATCACATTGAAACTTACGACATCACAACAGTTCGTGCTTCAACTCCAATGTATCTTCTTGCCCGCGTAATCAAATCAATGGGTATCAAGATGGTTCTTTCTGGAGAAGGTTCAGACGAATTATTCGGCGGTTACCTTTATTTCCACAAGGCTCCAAACGCTCAGGAATTCCACGAAGAACTTGTTCGCAAAATGAGCAAGCTTCACCTTTACGACTGTCTTCGCGCCAACAAGTCTCTTATGGCCTGGGGTGTTGAAGGCCGCGTTCCATTCCTCGACAAAGACTTTATCGACATTGCCATGAGATTGAACCCATCAGACAAGATGAACATCATTAATCCAGATGCCAAAGTTGGAGGTTTCGACAAGATTAACCATCAGAGAATGGAAAAATGGATTTTGCGTAAGGCATTCGAAGATATGCTTCCAGAAAACATTGCATGGCGCCAGAAGGAACAGTTCTCTGACGGTGTAGGTTACAACTGGATTGATACTCTTAAAAAGATGACAGAAGAAAAAGTAAGCGATGCAGAATTTGCCCGCCGCGAAAACCGCTTCCCGGTAAACCCACCAAAAACAAAGGAAGAATACTACTACCGCGAAATCTACAGCCGCCTGTTCCCAAGCGACAGTGCCGCAAAGGTAGTTCCACACGAAGCCGGCGTTGCCTGCAGTACCGCAAAAGCACTTGAATGGGATGAAAGTTGGGGCAAAATGGATGAACCAAGCGGACGAGCAATTAGTGGTGTTCATAATTCTGCTTATAACAAATAAGATGTGCGAGTTTTGCTTGCAAAACTCGGTAAGCAAGCCGCAAGGCTTGCGACGCGTTCATAATGATGCATACAAGGGCTAGTTTGCGAAGCAAACTAGGTAAGTGAGCGCAGCGAACGACATGAAGCCTGGAAAAACATGGACGAACCAAGCGGAAGAGCAATTAGTGGTGTTCATGATTCCGCTTATAACAAATATGATGTGCGAGTTCGCGGTGGTTGAGCCCTTCGACAGGCTCAGGATACCACCTGTCGAAACCACCGTAATGCAAACTTATTGGACAGCCCCAACCAAATTTGTAAAACCCCTTTTTAAGGTTTTAAACATACTCAATTTTCGGGAACTTTCGTCGAAGGTTCCCGTTTTTTTATTTTTTCCAGTAAGCAGGCATAAAGAAAATAACGAAAGTATACAATTCAAGACGCCCCGCAATCATTGCAAACGTATACCACCATTTGACAAATACAGGCAGCCATCCGTAATTGCAGGTAGGATCAAGTTTTCCAAAGGCAGGACCAACATTTCCTACCATTGATAATGCTGTTGTAAACGACGTAAACAAATCAAGATTTCCAATACAACCAACAAACGTTGTAACAATAACAAGCATTAAATATAAAAATAAAAATGCCACAACGCTGAATACAATACTTTTGTTCGCCGGCTGTTTATTCAACTGAAGGCTAAAAACTCCATGCGGGTGCAAAAGTTTTTTGACTTCATTGTTAAACTGTTTTCCCAGAATTACCCATCGAACTACTTTTATTCCACCGCCGGTAGAACCTGAACAACCGCCTATAAAAAACAGAACAAAAATAAAGAACTGGGCAGCGGCAGGCCATTTTGTATAATCAAAAGTAGCAAAACCCGTAGTCGTTATGATTGCAGCAGTCTGAAAAGATGAATATCGCAACGCCTTGAAAATTGAACCGTACTGCGACATCGTAAAAAGCGCAATTCCCAAAGCACTTACCACAAAAACAGAAACGTATGCCTTTAATTCAGAATTGTCTTTTATTTCAGAATATCTTCCTGTGACCGCATAATAATACAAACTGAAGTTCACGCCGGCAAAAAACATAAATACCGTACAAATAACATCAATTGAAGCAGAATTGTATCCGCCAATACTGTTATTCATAGAAGAAAAGCCACCTGTTCCAAGAGTAGAAAACGCATGAGAAATTGCATCTACTGTATCCATGCCAAAAATGCGCAAAAGAACAGCTTCCAGCACTGTAAAAACAAGATAGATTATCCACAGAAGCTTTGCTGTTGTTGTGATTTTAGGAGTTATCTTGCCTTTTTCAGGCCCTGTTGTTTCCGCTTTTATCAGCTGAAAACCGCCTACACCAAGCAAAGGCAAAAGAGCAACTGTAAGGGCTACAATTCCCATTCCGCCAAGCCAGTGAGTCTGACATCGCCACAAATTAATACTTCTTGGTAGACTTTCAATTTCACTTAAAATTGTACAGCCAGTTGTAGTAAATCCACTTACACTTTCAAAAAAAGCATCTGTAAAATCAGGAATACATCCGCTCAAATACAGAGGCAACATTCCAAAAAGACTTGTTAAAAACCAGGAACTGGCAACCACAACAAAAGTTGTTCTTATAGAAACAACAAATTTCCGCTTTTTCAAAATCAGTCTGCTTAAAATAAAGAAAATCCAGCTGCAGAGCATTGGAACAATAAAAGCAGAAAGAACTTCCGTTTCCCCGTAAACCAGCGCCACTACAATCGGAATCAGAAAAGTCGTACCAACAATTGCAATAAGAGCCGATAGAATGTTAATCAAACTTACTATAAACATATTATTCTATTACGTTTCCAAAAAATTTTAGAATTCTTCGACTTTCTTCTGCCTGAGTAATCAAAACAAGATGATCTCCAGAAGCAAAAATCGTGTCGCCAATGGCAATTTCATATTCTTCTGCACCTGCGTGCCTGTCCAGCAGAACAAGATATTTTCCTGGTTCTGCAATTTCCTTCAGTTTTTTTCCAAGAACTTCAGATGAACTTGTAACTTCACATTCGATAATTTCAAATTCTCCGTTTGTAATTGTATGAATTTCTTTTACAGCCTTACCTCTCATATGACTCATAATTGAATCTACAATTACATCTCGCAAAGCTATGGAAACGTCTACGCCCAGTTTTGTAGCAATATCAGCAAATGCGGAACTTGTTACAAGGGAAATTGACTGTTTTACACCAAGAGATTCAAGGTAAGCGGCAAGAACCATATTCAATTCATGGTTATGAGTTGCACAGATTGCAAGGTCATAATCAGGAATATGCTCTTCCCTAAGGAAGCTTTCATCTGTTGCATCACCACACAAAACATTTGAATCCGGAAATTTTTCGGATGCAATCCTAGTCAGTTCAGAATCTGTATCAATAATGGAAACAATCTGATTTGATTTACGCTTTCCCCAGAAATTTATTGCACCAAATTTTTTTGTTTCAGTTATCTGTTTTGCAATCAAAGTTCCAATTCGTCCTGCACCAATAATCGCAATTTTTCTAAAGCCCTTTTGCTTAGAACCGCACAATTCTAGAATTTTGCTAACATCTTCCTTTGAACTTAAAATCCCAAGAGTACAACCTGCTGTAACGACCGTTGAACCAGACGGCAGAGAAGTTTTTCCGTCAATTTCTACATAACTTACAAGCATACGGATATCTGTTAAAGATCTGAAATCCATAAGTTTGTGACCGTCAAACAAACTTCCTTCACCAACTGTAATTCTGGAAATCTGCATAAGAGAATTATCAAACGAAACTATATTACTTACAGCTCCGCTTTCAACAGCTTTTACAATGGCTTCAGCAGCTTCAACATCAGGATGAATCATGTAATCAATGCCGTACAAAGGACGATGAGAACCACTGAAAGTATTAGCATGTGTTTTTTTTGCCACAGCCGTATTTGTGTAATATGCATAATTACGAACACGGGCAATTTTTAAAATATTCGGATAAACCTGATCAACAAGGGAACAGGTAATCATATTTACTTCGTCATTATCTGTAAGACAAACAAGAACATCAGCATTTGCAATTCTTGCAGATTCCAGTGTTTCAAGATTGTTTCCATCTTGAGTTATAACAGTACAGTCAACCTGATCTCCAATATGACGAGTTACTTCAATATTATTATCAATCAAAGTTACATTGTTACCTTCATTAACAAGAACCTTTGCCAGCTGAATTCCTGTAAATCCAGCTCCAACTATTACTACCTGCATTTTAATTACCACCTTTGCATGGTTTTATTTTTCTTACGATTAGAATTATTAAAAATAAAAGCACAGCCGCAATAAAAGCTTCCAGTAGAACTCCAGAAATCAGTTTTTGCATTAACTCAAAATATCCAGCACCTTTAAAAATCTGAATCGCTCTATGATATGAAAAAACATAAATTGAACCAATTACCATAAAAGAATGAAGAAAACTTGCCGCAAACGCAGAAATACCTGCGCCCAATACAACTGTTATCCGTTTGCAACTTACAGAAAAAATCCACCATGCAATAAAACCAAATAACAATCTTGGCAAAACAGAACAAAGAGGATTCATAAAAAAATCAGATAAAATTCCGCCATTTTCCGCAAATGCACTGATAAAGCTTAGAATTCCAAATAAAAGAGAAGAAATAAATGCACCTGACAAACCTGTAAAAAAAACTGCAGCAAGGACAGGAATATGCATAAGTGTCAGAGATTTCTGACCAAATCGTAAGTAACCAAGATGTAACTGAGGAATTCCCATAAGAATTAAAAAAATGCAAGTTACTGTAATGAATAAAATCCTGTATTTTAAATCCCTTACAATTGCTGATTTATCAAATTCTAAAATTTTTTCCACCATCTGATTGATTTTAACATAATGTGCAATTAACTTCAAATCGAGAATATCCCAGGAACATTTTACCCCCTAAGCATCTACTTTATAAACAACTGGAAGAAGTTGTATGCAAAATGACCGATGCCGTTTACTTTTTTAATATCAACGGAGAAGATATTTTTAAAAATGAAGCAATGTGCTATTCTTCATTCCATCATCAACCTTTCAAAACGACTAAATAGCCTGCCAAAAACATTCGCAAGTCGGGACTGTCCAATAAGTTTGTATTGCGGTGGTTGAGCTTGTCGAAACCACCACATTTAGTGTGATAGTCATTTCGACAGGT
>ERZ808026.211-NODE-211-length-12383-cov-3.422477_pt1 | contig 12383 bp, 12 predicted proteins | sample MGYA00380182_ERZ808026 | MGnify/ENA primary metagenome ERZ808026 (study PRJEB31490, sample SAMN06133376) | cow dung metagenome | isolation source: H9 | host: cow | place: China: Chengdu | collected 2015-05 ... | reverse complement strand
CCTTCTTGCTGTTGTTGACAGCCTCCACCTTAGTGACATCCACCTTCTGGCTGCCACCCTTATCGATTCTCTCTCTCTTCTTCTTTTTCTTCTTGTCGAACTGAGAAAGATCGATCTTGTCCACCACCTTAGGACCTGCGAGACGCTCCACTTCCACCTTGATTTCTCTTGGCTCCGGCTTTACCTCCTCAACAGGGGTCTCGACTACAGGTTCAGCCTTTACAACAGGCTCAACCTCCGGAACAGCCACAGGCTCCTCCACCTTCACCGGTTCTTCCACCGGTGTCTGGACTGCTACCGGTTCAGCCACAGTTTCCACTGGCTTTGCTGCAGGCTTCTTCTCAAACTTGGACAGATCTATCTTGTCCACAATCTTGAGACCAGATTCCTCCGCCTTTGGAGTTTCCACCTTAGGTTCAACAGTCTTAGGTTCTTCCTTCGGCTGCTCCTGGACTGCAGGCTTGTCTTCAACGAGCACATTACTCTTGATGACAACCTCTCTCTCAGGCGCTTCTTCTTCCTCCTGAGCGGTCTGCTTCTTCTTCGAGCCCAACTCAATGATTTCCTTGAGCTTGATTGTGACCTTCTCGGAGTCCTTCTTCAGTTTCAGATCCTCACCGAACTTCGCCTCGATGGCCGGAAGATATTCATCCGACACCTTAGCATTCGGATTCATCTCCACATTGGCACCCTTCTCATTGAGGAACTCAACGAGTCTGGCAAGTCCGATACTGAACTGCTTTGTAAGTTTACTTAATCTTATTTCTGCCATATATTACACCTGATTATTATTCATCTTCAAACTCCGCACGGAGGATATCGAGTACCTCTTCCACTGTCTCATCCTCAAGATCAGCTCTCTTGGCAATGTCAGCAGCAGAGAGTGCAAGCACGCTCTTGGCTGTATCACATCCGATGCCCTGGAGCTTCTCAATGATCCACTCCTCGATAACATCGTTGAACTCGCTGAGGAGTACATCCTCTTCATCATCCTCTCCGCCCTCGGTAGAAAGTTCTCTCCATACCTCATTCTCCTTTCCTACGAGCATACCTGCAAGACGGATGTTGCATCCACCCTTACCGATACCCTTCTTAACCTCCTCTGGAAGCATGTATACCTTTATCTTATCATCCTCGCCACCAAGAACCACAGAAGATATCTTTGCAGGATTGAGTGCTCTCTGGATGAGAAGCTGAGTGTTTGAAGTCCACTGGAGAACGTCGATGTTCTCATTGCGGAGCTCTCTCACGATACCGATGATACGTGCACCCTTGACACCGATGCAGGCTCCGATAGGATCGATCCTCTCATCATATGACTCCACGGCAACCTTTGCACGCTCACCAGGAACGCGTACTACCTTCTTGATTGTGATGAGACCGTCATAGATTTCAGGAACCTCCTGCTCGAAGAGCTTCTCAAGGAACTCAGGAGATGTTCTTGAAAGAACGATATATGGAGTAGTATTGTTCTTCATCTCGACACTCTTGATGATTGCTCTGACAGTGTCGTTCTTCTTGAAGTGCTCACCAGGGATTTGCTCAGACTTTGGAAGGCGAAGCTCGTTTCCGTCCTCGTCAAGGATAAGGACCTCCTTTGCCCAGGTCTGGTAAACCTCACCAGTAAAGAGTTCACCGATCTTGCCTACATACTTGTTGTAAAGGTTAGCCTTCTCAATGTCCATGATACGGCCCTGAAGATTCTGACGGATGTTCAGGATACCACGACGGCCGAAATCCTTGAGTTCGATCTTCTTTGCGAAAGTCTCTCCAAGCTCGTAGTCATCATCGAGAGCCTCGTCATTGATTGCGATCTGAGTATTCGGATCCTCAACTTCATCTACAACCTCTCTGTTCCAATAAATCTCACAGTCACCCTTATCAATGTTGATGATGATGTCAAAGTTATCAGCAGATCCGTAAGTCTTTGTGATCTGAGTTCTGAACACGTCCTCAAGCACACCCATCATTGTAGGTCTGTCGATGTTCTTCTGGTTCTTGAACTCTGCAAAAGCGTCTTTAAGTTCTATCTTTTCCATTATAGTATGTAATTAATTAAATTCAACGAAAGGACGCACGGCATTCACCTGGTCCATAGTAAAACGGTCAACATGCTCGACAAGCTCCTTCTTCTTCTTTCCCTCCACGGCTTCCTTCAAGGAATACTTGAGGGTGATGCTGTCCTCATCGGCAGCTTCAAGCACCGCTACCATCTTCTTTCCACCTTTGAGCTGCACCTCCACCTTCTTGCCTACAGCCTTAAGATACTGCTTGAGTACCTTGAAAGGCTGGTCAAGACCTGCCGAGGTCACAGTCAGCGAGTAATCCTCCTTCTCACGGTCGAAGCAGGTCTCGAAAAAGCGGCTGACACCTACACAGTCGTCAAGCTCTACAGTACCTTCTTCTGACTCGATGGTAATCTCGATATCATTATCCTTGCTGATAAAAACATCAACAATATACAGTCCGCGTGCAACAATTTCGCCATTGACTGCATCTATGATTTCTGTAACGTTCATTTGACTTTGATGATGATATATAAAACAAGGGGGCTCTCTGCCCCCTTTAAATCTGTCTCACGCTGCAAATGTACGAATAATTTCTTAATATACAAAAATTTAAACCTGAACCTGCATCGATATGGAATTCAAAGCCAGAGAAATTGCAGACATCCTCGGAGGAACCGTGGATGGCAATCCTGATGCGACCGTATCAACATTCGCACGCATTGAACAGGGAAAGCCCGGAGCCATCTGCTTCTTTGCAAATCCCAAATACGAACAGTACGTCTACGAATGCAAGGCTGACATCATAATAGTAAACAGATCATTTGAGCCGAAACAGGCCGTTGCCGCCACTATGGTAAGGGTCGACGACGCATATTCCGCAGTTGCCACACTTCTCGACTATGTCACTGCAAAGAAACGCTCATACAAAAGATACCGCGGCTGCCGCTGCAGAGTCAGATGGAGCGCGAAACTGGGCAAGAAAGTATATGTGGGCGACTTTGCATACATCGGAAAGAATGCCGAGGTCGGAGACTACACGAAGATTTATGAAAACGTATCCGTAGGTGACGGAGTGAAGATCGGATCACACTGTATAATATATCCGGGAGTAAGAATCTATCCGGGCATGATCATCGGAGACAATGTGATCATCCATGCCAATGCAGTAATCGGGTCAGACGGATTCGGATTTGCTCCGCTTGAGGATGGCACTTGGAAGAAGATCGAGCATACGGGCAACGTAATCATTGAAGACAATGTCGAAATCGGAGCCAATGTCTGCGTTGACAAGTCTCAGATGGGCTCTACCGTGATCAGAAGCGGAGTGAAGATCGACAACCTGTGTCAGATCGCTCACAATGTGGAGGTAGGAAAGAATTCAGTGATGGCATCCATGACAGGCATCGCCGGTTCGGCAAAGATCGGAGAACACTGCATACTGGCAGGTCAGGTTGGAGTCGCAGGTCACATAACAATCGCTGACAACACCACCGTCGGAGCTCAGTCCGGAATCATGTCCAGCATCAAGGAGCCGGGCCAGACACTCATGGGTTCACCTGCTTTCCCGCTCAAGGATTACCTCAGAAGCTATGCGGTATTCAAGAGAGGGGGCAAGAAATAGCAAATAAAAATAATTGTTATCTTTGCAGATTAAAATACAAAAAAGGAAGATAATGCAGCTTCAGCAGACTTTAAGAAAGAACTATTCATTCGAAGGCAAAGGCCTTCACACAGGAAAAGTCGCAAAAATGACAGTATGTCCGGCGCCGGCAGATTACGGAATCAGATTCGTAAGAACCGACATCGGCCCTGATGCCGTAGTAGAGGCCCTTGCTGAGAATGTATCAAACACAGCAAGAAGCACCACCATCTCAAAAGGAGAGGCATCTGTTTCCACAATCGAGCACATAATGTCCGCCCTCACCGGAATGGGTGTAGACAATGCACTGATCGAGATAGACAACGTTGAGGTCCCTATTCTGGACGGAAGCGCAAAACCATATATCGAGGCCATCTGGAAAGACGGTTTCACACAGCTTGATGCACCGAGAAAGTATATCGAAGTAAAGGAGACTATCGAACTCGTCAATGAAAACGGTTCACTCGTAAGAATCGAGCCGGCAGAGGAGTTCTCCTACAATATTCTGGTTGATTTCAATTCAAGAGTACTTGGCGTGCAGAATGCCGTATGGAACTCTAATGTTGAATACACTCAGGAAGTAGGTATCTGCAGGACCTTTGTATTCTTCCACGAAATCGAGTTCCTTTTCAACAACGGTCTTGTCAAGGGTGGAGACGTGGACAACGCAATCGTGATAGTAGAGCATCCGGTGACCGATGAGCAGATAGGCAGAATGTCGCAGCTGTTCAACATTCCGGCACTCACAGTCCGTGAAGACGGTTACCTCAGCAATCTCACGCTCCGTTTCCCTAACGAATGCGCAAGACATAAGCTCCTCGACCTTATCGGAGACCTCAGACTTTGCGGAGGCTTCCTCAAGGCAAAGGTTACAGCTGAAAAGGCCGGACACGGAATCAACACAAATGCAGCAAAAGCAATCAGAGAACAAAATTAAAACAATAATATCATGGCAAACATTCATCCACTCGCAACGGTTCATCCAAATGCAAAACTTGGAGAAAACGTAGAAGTAGGTCCATACGCATACATTGAGGAACACGTTGAAATAGGTGAGGGATCAAAGATCCTCCCTCATGCCACCATCTTCAACTATGTCAAGATCGGCAAGAACTGCACAGTATTCCCTGGAGCAGTAGTAGGAGCTGTACCACAGGACCTTAAGTTTGATGGAGAGGTAACATACGTTGAAATAGGAGACAATGTGAACATTCGCGAATGCGCAACCATCAACCGCGGAACAAAAGCCAGCGGAAGAGGTGTGACCAAGATCGGAAACAATGTGCTCCTGATGTCATACACTCACGTTGCACATGACTGCACAGTAGGCAATAACTGTATCCTCGTAAGCTACGTAGGTATCGCAGGAGAGACAGATGTTGATGATTGGGCAATCATTGGAGGAAGCACAGTAGCTCACCAGTTCTCAAGAATCGGAACCCATGCCATGGTAGGTGGCGGTTCAAAGATCAATAAAGACGTACCTCCGTATGTACTTTGCGGCCGCGATCCTCTTACATATGCTGGTGTAAACATTGTCGGACTCCGCAGAAGAGGATTCACTTCCGAGCAGATCCGCAACATCAAGGACATGTACGACATCGTTTACGGCGGCGGAATGAATACAACTGACGCTCTCGCAAGAATTGAGTCGGGCTTCCCTCAGTCAGAGGAAAGAGACACAATCCTTAACTTCATCCGCAACTCAAAGAGAGGAATCATCAAGGGATTCAGCTCAACATCAAAGGGAGATCAGGAATAGTGGCAAAACTGCTGACCACAGCATATTTCCCTCCTGTTTCATATTTTGCGGCAATCGCACAGGATATGGAGGGACTTGTCAGGACAAAAGGAGAAGACAGGAAATCATTCCCGTCTTCTCCTTTATTACCTTCCGTCATATATATCGAAGCCTGCGAAAACTATCAGAAGCAGTCATACAGAAACAGATGCCATTTCTATGCCGCTGATGGAAAGCAGTCGCTTTCATTCCCTGTCATACACGCCGAGGGAACTCACAAGCATCTGATATCCGAAATGCGTATTGACTACAGTACGCCTTGGGTCATGCAGCATAAAAGGGCAATCATCTCTGCCTACCGCACATCAGCATATTTCGAATACTATCAGGACGAACTTTTCGCAATCCTGGACTCAAAGCCGGAAAGGCTCATCGACCTCAACACAAGACTTCTGAAATTCTTCCTTGAAAAGACGGGAATCAAGGCAGAAATAAGAATGACAGAGTCTTATGACACGGCCCCGGAGTGCGAAGATCTCAGGGAAGTCATCCATCCCAAGAGGCCTGACAGGATTCTGGAAAGCCTTGAACTCAAAAAGCCGTATTTTCAGGTTTTCGCTGAAAAACACGGCTTCATATCAGACCTGTCGATCATGGACCTGCTGTTCAATGAAGGTCCCGACTCCATCATCTACCTGAAGAACATCTGATCAGCAGAGTCTCCAATACACCTCTACCGTACGCTTTGCCTCAGCCACATCGTGGACTCTGAGCATGTCAGCACCTTCCTGCAGAGCCTTCAGATGAAGGACCTGAGTCTGAGGAAGAGCCTCTTCCGGAGTAATCTCCAACGGTTTATATATCATACTCTTACGGGATACTCCGACAAGGATCTTCGGCATTTCGAAAGAAGCATACGGCCTGCGGAACTTGCGTAGATTGCGCATCATCTGATAGTTCTGCGAGACTGTCTTTGCAAAGCCGAAACCCGGGTCAAGAATCCAGTCCTTGACACCATTTCTCTCAGCCTTTGCAGCGAATTCCTTGAAATAACTGATGACTTCTTCTACGACATCATCATAATCCGTCATCGCCTGCATTGTCCTGGAGTCTCCCCTCTTATGCATGGCAATGAACCTGAGTCCCAGTCTTCCTACCAGAGGAAGCATCTGAGGGTCGTCCTCGCCGGCTGAAATGTCATTGACTATGAATTTCCCTATAAGGTCATATGCTTGCAAAACCACAGATGCCCAGCTCGTATCGATGGATATCTCCAGATCAGGCCACATTTCCCGCACCTCTCTGAGCACAGGCTCCAGCCTCTTCCACTCCTCTTCAGGCCCCACCGGTTCAGAACCCGGACGGCTTGAACAGGCGCCGAAATCAATTATTGTCGCACCTTCATCAAGCATATTCCTTACGGTCTTGACAACTTCCGGAACATCCACGCAGCGGCTGGCAGCATAAAAGGAATCATCAGTAAGATTGACGATTCCCATAATGTCTATGTGTCTTCCTTTCATAGCTATACATTCTGGTTGTCCACAAATTTAATAAAGTTTCTTATCTTTGCACAGAAAGTAAACCATATTTTATGCTGACAGTCCTTGAAGGCCTGGACGGAGCTGGAAAATCCACTCAGGTCAAGAAATTGAGAACATATCTGGAAAGCCTTTTCGGCAACCTTGAATACATTCATTTCCCACGTTACGACGCTCCTGTCTACGGAGACCTCATCAGCCGTTTCCTTCGCGGAGACTTTGGCTCAAATGATGCAGTCCACCCACAGCTTGTTGCCCTACTTTTTGCTGAAGACAGACACGGGGCAGCACCTCAGATGAAGGAGGTGCTGAAGAATGGAGGAAACATCCTCCTGGACAGATACGTCTATTCCAACATCGCATACCAGTGTGCAAAACTGAGCGACAAGACAGAAGCAGAGGCTTTAAGAGACTGGATATTCAAGACTGAATACGGCAACTTCGGGCTGCCTGTTCCTGACCTGAACATCTTCCTCGATGTCCCTATTGCCTTTGTCGAGTCAAAGCTCAAGAGCCAGAGAGGAGGCGCTGACAGGGATTATCTCGAAGGAGCCCAGGACATACATGAGGCAGACATCGAGTTCCAGAAACGCGTGCGTGAGATTTACAGGCAGCAGTGTGAGATCGATCCTAAGTTCATAAGGATCGACTGCTCGGACGAATATGGCCAGATGCTGCCGCCGGATGAAATTTTTGCCAAGGTCAAGGAAGTGGTTGACCAGGCTGTGAACAGAATATGATATGAAACAGTTTATCGAGAAGCTTAGAAGGTTCTGCGCTTTCGTCACAGGATTCGTATTCTTCATTTCGGGCATACTTAAGATTCTTGACCCGGTGGGTGCCGGCCTTGTGATAAAGGAGTATCTTGAGTTTCTCCACATCGGCTTTCTAGGTTTCGCGGCAAAGGGGCTGGGCACAGCATTCGCCCTTACCGAGACCATCATCGGAGCAGCTCTCATCACAGGAGTCTGGAGAAAAGCCACTGCTTATGCTGCAATGGCACTCCAGGGGTTCTTTACATTTCTGACTCTGGCACTTGTCATATTCAATCCTGAGATGGACTGCGGATGCTTTGGAGAAGCCATCCATATGACCCACGGACAGACTTTCGTAAAGAACCTGATTCTCTGCGCATTGCTGGCAGCTGCATTCATTCCGTCAAAGGACCTTGGAGAGACCCTGAAAAAGAAATATGTATCCTTTGCTATCGTGACTGTTTCTGTGATTGCATTCTGCATATATTCATTGATGTACATCCCGCTCATTGACTTCACGGAGTTCCGTCACACTGCGCTTCTCCAGGCCGCGGACACATTCCAGACAACAGATGAGGACAGGTATGAGGCAATATTCGTTTATGAGAAGGATGGCGTGACAAAAAGTTTCGACCTTCAGCATCTTCCGGACAGCACATGGACATTCGTAAGCACCGAGACCGTACTTAAGGAAGAATTTCAGGACAACGGCATAAACCTGTCATTCTACAACTCGGTTGGAGAATACGCAGACAGCCTTGCAGCTGAAGGCAACGTCATGGTAATATCATTATATGACCCGCAGTGCAAGACTTCAAGATGGAAGGAAACAGCTGACTTCATCCAAGATGCAGCCAAGGCAGGATATACACCCATCCTTCTTGCAGCATCCACCCCGGAGGACATATCTGTCCTTCTTCAGAATGCAGATGAGGCAACCTGCACAATCATTGAAAGTTGTCTTTATTTCTCCGACTACAAGACGCTCCTCACTCTGAACAGGTCCAATGGAGGTGCCGTATGGTTCAGTGACGGCTATCTTATAAGGAAATGGGCTCGCAGGGCACTTCCTGATGAAGCACAGATGAAGGAAGACCTCAGCTCAGACGTAACGGAAGCGACAATCGGAAAGAGCACAAATGGAAGCCTTGCATTCCAGGGATTCCTGCTCTACGTATTTGCAGTGATGCTTCTATTGTAATGAAACTTTGACTATCTTTGCATCGGAATTAATATAATTAGAAAATGGGAAACAATTCACTTTTGGCAGTATCTCCTATCGACGGAAGATACTCGCGTCAGACAGAACCGCTTAGAGAATATTTCAGCGAATACGCACTCATCAAATACCGCGTACGCATCGAGATCGAATATTTCATCGCTCTATGCAGTATTCCTCTTCCACAGCTCGCTGATTTTGACTGCAGCAAGTTTGAGGCTCTCAGGGACATATACAGGACCATGACCCCGGAAGATGCAGCAAAAGTGAAAGAGATTGAAAAAGTCACCAACCACGACGTCAAGGCAGTAGAGTACTATATCAAGGACCGTTTCAAGGAAATGGACATCATGAAATGGGGCGAGTTCGTTCATTTCGGACTCACATCCCAGGACATCAACAACACTTCCGTTCCGCTTTCATTCAAGGAAGCCATTGACGAAAGCTTCATGCCTCTTCTCAAGGAGGTTCTCAGCATAATGAAGGGAATGGCAGAGGAATGGGCAGAAATCCCAATGCTTGCAAAGACTCACGGCCAGCCTGCATCACCGACACGCGTAGGCAAGGAGTTCAATGTATTCGTCGCTCGTCTTGAAGAGCAGATCCGCCAGTTCGAGCAGCTTACATATCCGGCAAAGTTCGGTGGCGCAACAGGAAACATGAATGCCCACAAAGTAGCTTATCCTTCTGTAGACTGGATAGAATTCGGCAATAAGTTTGTGGCGTCACTCGGCCTGAAGAGGTCTTTCCCTACCACTCAGATCGAGCATTACGACAATCTCGCTTCCCTCTTTGACTGTCTCCGCAGAATCAACACAATCCTTATTGACTTCGCACGAGATATATGGACATATATATCAATGGAGTATTTCCGCCAGAAGGTAAAGGCAGGAGAGGTGGGCTCATCAGCTATGCCTCATAAGGTCAACCCTATCGACTTCGAGAATGCAGAAGGCAACTTCGGAGTAGCAGATGCGCTCTACACTCATCTTTCAATGAAACTCCCTATCTCACGCCTGCAGCGTGACCTTACCGACTCGACAGTTCTTCGCAACATCGGAATGCCGCTTGCACACTCGATGATTTCCCTCAACTCCCTTAAGAAGGGTCTCGGCAAGCTCATCCTCAACGAGGAGGCTATCCGCGCTGATCTTGAAAGAAACTGGGCTGTCGTAGCCGAGGCTATCCAGACAATCCTCCGTAGAGAGAACTACCCTAACCCATATGAGACACTCAAGGCTCTCACACGTACGGGTGCAGGAATCAACCGCGAGGTAATCGCTGATTTCATTGAGACTCTGGAAGTGAGTGAAAGCGTAAAGGAAGAACTCCGCGCAATCTCACCTATGACTTACACCGGATTCTAGAAGATTGCCGGTCGGTGCCGGCAATGACAAAAGGTCGGAGCCGGCAATGACGAAAGGTCATTCCCGACCTGATCGGGAATCTACTCTATAACATAGACATCGTCGCCAGGGGCAGCAAATTGAAACTGTTCCCTGGCGAATTTTTCCAGGGTATCCCTGTCGGTCTTGAGCATATCCACGCGCTTGTCCATTCTTTCGATTTCCTGTTCGTACTCGCGTATCTGTCTTTCCTGACGCTTGATCTCGAAACCGGCCTTAGCCCAATGTATCCAGGTGTTGCCTGGGCCGACAATCCATATGAATACGAATACAGCTGTACTGAATGCAACAAAAATCCTGAAATTCTTGTGTTCACCCTTGAATATGTTACTTAACTTGTTCAAAATAGGACCAATTAATGCATTAACTTGACAAAAATAGTTAAATTTGTCTGATTTTGATATAATAAAGAAAATACAAACATATAAAAATATAAACCATGAAACCTACACTTCTTGTACTGGCAGCCGGAATGGGCAGCAGATATGGCGGACTCAAACAGATGGATGGTCTTGGACCTAATGGAGAAACCATCATAGACTATTCAATCTACGATGCAGTTGAGGCCGGATTCGGTAAAGTAGTATACATCGTTCGCGAGCATTTCAAAGAACAGATGGAGAAGCACGTAAAAGAGAAGTACGGCAATGTTAAATGCATTGACGGAGAGCCTCTCGAATTTCAGTTCGTGACTCAGGAACTGAATAAGATCCCTTCACAGTTCACCCTCAATCCGGAACGCGTTAAGCCATGGGGAACAGCCCACGCGGTACTTATGGGAAAGGAAGTCATCAACGAGCCTTTTGCTGTAATCAACGGTGACGACTATTATGGAAAGGAGTCCTTCAGGATTCTCGGAGACTGGCTCAGAGCCAATGAAGGAAAGACCGGAGAATACGCTCTCGTAGGATTCGAACTTGACAACACACTGTCTGAGTCAGGCGGAGTTTCACGCGGAGTCGGAACAGCAGACAACACTGGCTATCTTACAGATGTCGTTGAGCATCATAAGATTGCAAAAGCAGAAGACGGAAAGATATATGGAGAGAACAACGTGACCGGCGAGACTGTAGAGCTTGCTCCTAAGACTCTCTGTTCTATGAACATGTGGGGATTCACTCCTGATTATTTCGAAAAGAGCGAGGATATCTTCACTTCATTCCTCGAGAAGAATATCGGAGAGCTCAAGTCGGAGTTCTATATTCCATACGTAATCGACAGCATCATCAAGGCAGGAACAGGCAAGTGCGAGCTTCTTTCAACTCCTTCACGCTGGTTCGGAGTTACATTCAAGGAAGACCGTCCGGGCGTTGTAGCCAAGTTCCAGGAATTTGCAGACCAGGGAATATATCCGACTCCACTCTACAAATAATATGGGATTTTTCAGAAGACATCAGGGAAGAGGTTCATACGACCTCTTCTCTAATTATGCGCACTGCCTTCCTGATGTCGGCGGCATGTTCCTGCTTCTGGTACTCTTCCTGCTGGGAGCGTTGCTCGGCAATCTGGTTGTACTGGCGCTGGGACTGTTTTCGCTGGAATTTGCAGCGACATACGGAACAGTAATCTCCTACCCTATAATGTTCATCCCTCCTCTGCTTTATGCCTCTGCGAAAAGCCGCAGGGACGAATACTTTGTCAAGGGATATGCTGTTGACAGCAACAATTTCGGTCAGATGGGAGGAGCCAGGCTCGGAATCATAGTATCCATCGCGACTCTTGCCGTCGCCTTCATGACAGACTCGCTGACCAGGATAATGCCGGAAACGCCGCAGTGGTTCGAAGATGCGATGGGAGCCATAATGGATGCACCTGTATGGATCACACTTATTTCAGTATCTGTATTTGCGCCTCTTTTCGAAGAGTGGCTGTGCAGAGGAATGGTCCTGAGAGGCCTTCTTCAGAAGAGCAGCCCGGCTGTAGCGATTACAGTGTCTGCAGCCTTCTTTGCCATCCTGCACATGAATCCATGGCAGGCTGTTCCGGCTTTCTGCCTAGGACTTCTGTTCGGCTATGTTTACTACAGGACAGGATCCCTCAAGCTCACAATGCTCATGCATTGTACAAACAACA
>ERZ808026.210-NODE-210-length-12383-cov-4.922396_pt1 | contig 12383 bp, 8 predicted proteins | sample MGYA00380182_ERZ808026 | MGnify/ENA primary metagenome ERZ808026 (study PRJEB31490, sample SAMN06133376) | cow dung metagenome | isolation source: H9 | host: cow | place: China: Chengdu | collected 2015-05 ... | reverse complement strand
TATCCCCAGTGGCACGGTAGCCTGGAAAATCTGCAAAAGGTACTGACCGGGATCCACAAGACCTATGGCAAACAGGTGCTGGTGGCGGAGACCGCCCACGCTTATACAGCGGAGGATCTGGATTTTCACGGCAACACCGTAACTGGGGATACGGCCACACCCTATCCCAAGACCCCGGAGGGGCAGGAGGCTTGGGTGCAGGCTGTGGCAAAGGCGGTTTCGGAAATTGGCGGACTGGGCGTATTTTACTGGGAAGGCACCTGGATCTCCGCGGGCGGCAGCACCTATGAGGAAAACAAAGCCTTGTGGGAGACCTACGGCTCCGGCTGGGCAAGCTCCTGGGCGGGAGACTATGATCCTCTGGATGCAGGAAAATACTGCGGCGGCTGCGCCGTGGAAAACCAGGCGTTTTTTGACAGCAGGGGCAGGGCACTGGAATCGCTTGGAGTGTTTGCACAAATCCGGCAGGAATCGGCGCAGCCATAACGGCGTAAAAGTTGGTAAAACCTATGAAAATACCCTAGCTTATGGGAAATTACATATATTGGTCGCGGAAAATGCTAAAATCTCACAAATTGCACAATAAAATGCGGTTTCACCCTTGACTTTTACGAAAAAATGCAGTATCATTATTTGTGGCAAAAGCCCCTCTCACGAGGGGTCATTATTACCGCATAGCGGAAAAATAGGAGGAAGATTATGAAGAGAATCATTTGCCTGGTTCTGGCTCTGGTTATGTGCCTGGGCTTGTTCGCTGCTTGTGGCAAGACCAACCCCACTAACGATCCCCAGAACCCCACCACCAACAACGGCGGCGAAGTCGCCAACCCCCTGGCAGGTACTTACGATATCACCATGTGGGTCTCCGAGAAGGAAGGCGTTTCTGATCTGTTCAAGACTCAGATCAAGGCTTTCATGGACGCTAACCCCGGCATCGTGATCAACGCCCAGATCGAAGGCGTTTCCGAGGCTGACGCTGGCTCCAAGGTCATCGCTGACGTCGCTTCCGCTCCCGACATCTACTGCTTCGCACAGGACCAGCTGGCTCGCCTGGTGCAGGCTCAGGGCCTGACCTCTCTGAAGGGCGATATGGCTACCGCTCTGGAAGCTGCTAACGACGCAGGTTCCGTCACCGCTGCAAAGGTCGCTGGCGAGATGTTCGCATTCCCCCTGACCTCTGATAACGGTTACTTTATGTACTACGACAAGTCCATTCTGTCCGACGAGGACGTTCTGGACCTGGCTGCCATCGTTGCCAAGAGCGAAGCTGCTAACAAGAAGGTTCGTTTTGCTCTGGAGAACGCTTGGTACACCGCAGCCTTCTTCTTTGCTACCGGCTGCCACCACAACTGGACTACTGACGAAAACGGCGAGTTCGTTTCCGTTGACGATACCTTCAACTCCGACAAGGGCATGATCGCCATGAAGGGTATGGAGATCCTGGCCAAGTCCCCCGCTTACGACTCCAACGCTGATATCTTCACCGACGCTTCCGTCGTTGTTACCGGCACCTGGAACGCTGACGCTGCTGCAGCTTTCTTCGGCGAGAACCTGGGCGTTACCAAGCTGCCCTCCTTCACCGTTGACGGCACCAGCTACCAGCTGGGCTCCTTCTCCGGCTACAAGCTGATGGGTGTTAAGCCCCAGACCGATTCCAAGCGCGGCGCTGTCCTGCAGCTGCTGGCTCAGTACCTGACCAACGCTGAAAATCAGCTGGCTCGCTTCACCGCTTTCGGTTGGGGTCCCTCCAACAAGGAAGCTCAGGCTAACGAGGCCGTTCTGGCCAACGCTTCCCTGACCGCTCTGGCTGCACAGAACGCATTTGCTGTTCCTCAGGGTCAGATCGCTGGCGTTTACTGGGATAACGCAAAGCTGCTGGGCGCAGTTGCAAAGAACGCTGCTAACGACGACGAGCTGCAGGCTGGCCTGGATGCTTACACCGCATCTCTGGAAGCTTTCACCTCTCTGACTCCCGAGCAGAGAAAATCCTACACCGTCATCGGCGGTATCAAGGACACCGGCTGGGGCACCGACTTCCTGATGAAGGAAGATCCCGCTGGCACCTGGACCTCTGTTGAAGCTTTCGAGCTGACTGAAGGCACCGAGTTCAAGGTCCGTAAGGGTATGAGCTGGGACATCGCTTTCGGCGACAACGAGTCCAACGCTGACGCTACCGTTCCCACCAGTAACAAGGCTAACTTCAAGGTCGAGACCGCTGGCAAGTACTACATCAAGATGGTGCTGAGTGCTGACGAGACCTCTGCTGTTATCGAGCTGGTTCCTGCTGAATAATTTTATAACCTAATGAAGGCTGGGGAGCCTTTTGGCTCCCCACACCTTCCATGCAGAGGCATTGTTAGCTGACATGCGTAGACAACACTTGTCTGGCGTGCGACCTGACAATGCCTTTTTACTATAAATAAAGGAGGTAGCGTATAAACTGCGGTTTATATCGGTTTGCTTATGAAGAAGCTTCCTGATCTGGAGTATTTAAAACTCAATAAATTCCAGCGCTTATGGTACAACTTCCTGATGTTCCTTGCTGCGATCCCCCTCTTTTTTGTAAAGCTGGGTAAGGGCATCGTTAAGTTCTTTGTGGACCTGGGTATAGACATCAAGGATGGCGTGCTGGATATTTGCCGTACCTTCCGCTACGGCAACTGGGCAGTCAAGCTGTCGTTTTTGATCTTTGGTATGGGCAACCTGTACTATGGTCAGATCCTGCGCGGACTGCTGTTCCTGCTGTTTGAAGCCGTTTTCTTCGCTTATATGTTCGTCCCCAGCGGCGGCATCCACTGGCTGAGCAAGGTCAACTGGTTCCAGACCGGTGAGACCGTCGGTACTGTCCAGGGCGGCAAGGTCGTGGAGACCATTGATTTTAACGGTATGTCTATGGAAGTAGAGAAGTGGGTCAGCGGCGATGACTCTGTAAAGGTCCTGCTCTACGGCCTGCTGACCGTTGCTTTCATCGTGGCATTTATCTGGACCTGGCGGCTGCAGCTTAAGCAGTGCAGCATCTGTATGGACATTACCGCCAAGGGTAAGAAGGTCAAGAGCGGCAAGGATGATTTGAAATCTCTGCTGGATGACCAGTTCCATAAGACCCTGCTGTCCCTGCCCGTTGTGGGCATCCTGGTGTTCACCGTTCTGCCCATCATCTTTATGGTGCTGGTGGCCTTCACCAGCTATGACGCAGCTCACGATGGATACGCTAACCTCTTTACCTGGGTAGGCTGGGATCATTTCAATGAACTGTTTAACTTTGGCGAGGGCGGTTTGGGCATCGCCTTTGGCGAGATCCTGTCCTGGACCTTGATGTGGTCCTTCTTTGCCACCTTCAGTAACTATTTCCTGGGTATGTTCGTGGCAATGATGATCAATAAGAAGGGCATCAAGCTCAAGAAGCTGTGGAGAACCGTTCTGGTTTTGACCATTGCGATTCCCCAGTTCGTTTCTCTTCTGTATGTTTCCAAGCTGTTTGACGGCTCCGGTATCATCGGCGAGTTCCTGGGCAACATCCCCTTCATCAAAGAGTACTTAACTACCAACCGCTATATCTCTCTTTGGGATTCTCCCACCGTTGCCAGAGTCCTGGTTATCGTGATCAATATTTGGGTCGGCATTCCCTATATGATGCTCCAGGCTACCGGTATTCTGATGAATATTCCCGCAGACCTGTATGAGTCTGCCCGTGTGGACGGCGCATCTCCCTGGCAGCAGTACATCCGTGTTACCCTGCCTTATATGCTGTTCGTCACCGGTCCCGCACTGCTGACCAGCTTTGTAAGCAACCTCAATAACTTCAACGTGATCTATCTGCTCTCCGGCGGTAACCCCCTCAATACTGCCCTCGGTACCCCCGGCGGCGCTTCCGTGGGCCATACGGACCTGCTCATCACCTGGCTGTTCAAGATGACCTTGGGCAGTACAGATTCCAAGTACTATATGGCTTCCGTGGTCGGTATTTTGATCTTTGCGGTTTGCGCCATCCTGTCCTTGATCATTTACAATGTTATTCCTTCTACTAAAAACGAGGAGGATTTTAACTGATGGATAATAAGAGAATTAAGCGCTCCGCATTGGGCGCAAAAGCCAGCAGACGGCTGGCTAATACCGTCATTTACATCGTTCTGATCCTCATTACCGTGATTTGGCTGTTCCCCTTCTTTGGCATCGTGATGGAGTCCTTCAAGGTCAACACCCAAATGATGGATGGCGAGCTGTTCCCCGAAGTATTCGGCTTCGACAACTACATTCGCCTGTTTAAAGAAACCGATTTCCTTAAGTGGTTCGGCAACACCGCTCTTATGGGCGTTGCCACCGCACTGTTCCAGACGATCTTCGTGCTGATGATGAGCTACACGCTGTCCAGACTTCGCTTCAAGGGCAGAAAAGGCCTGATGAACCTGATGCTGATTTTGGGTATGTTCCCGGGCTTCCTGACAATGATCCTGATCTACAAGGTGTTCTATGACCTGGGATTGACTATGGAAATGGCACCCGTTGGTCTGATCATCGTCTATTGCGCCAGCTCCGGTATGGGCTACTACATTTCCAAGGGCTTCTTCGATACCATTCCCAAGACTTTGGACGAAGCTGCCCGTGTGGACGGCGCTACCCGCTTCCAGGTGTTCTACAAGGTGATCATGCCCCTGTCCGGCTCCATCATTATCTATACCATTCTGATGGGCTTTATGGCTCCCTGGGGCGACTTCATGATGGCCAGCTATATCATCCACGAGAACAGCCAAGGCATGAGCGTAGCGGTGGGTATGTATGAGTGGCTGAGTAAGACCAATCTGAACACCCATTACACTATGTTCTGTGCGGCAGGCGTGATCGTTGCGATCCCCGTCACCATCGTGTTCCTGGCTCTGCAAAAATACTATGTCGAAGGCGTCACTGGCGGCGCAGTCAAAGGATAAGAGGAGAAGATTATGGCTACTGTTAAATTTACAAACGTACAAAAAATCTACGAAAAAGGCCAGACTCCCGCAGTTTCCGACTTTAATCTGGAGATCGCCGATAAGGAATTCATCGTTTTCGTCGGCCCCTCCGGCTGCGGTAAGTCCACCACCCTGCGTATGCTGGCTGGCCTGGAAGATATCAGCGGCGGCACCATCGAGATCGACGGCGAAGTGGTCAATGACCTGCAGCCCAGAGATCGTAACATCGCAATGGTGTTCCAGAACTATGCGCTTTACCCCCATCTGACGGTGTTTGAGAATATGGCCTTTTCCCTGCGTCTGAAGAAGATGGACCAGGACGAGGTTTATAGAAGAGTCACCGAGGCTGCGGAGATCCTGGGCATCACCCAGTATCTGACCCGTAAGCCCAGAGCGCTGTCCGGCGGTCAGCGTCAGCGTGTTGCCATCGGCCGTGCTATGGTTCGGGATTCCAATGTGTTCCTGATGGACGAGCCCCTTTCCAACCTGGATGCCAAGCTGCGTAACCAGATGCGCGCTGAGATCATCCTGCTGCGGCAGAAGATCGATACCACCTTCGTATATGTTACCCACGATCAGACCGAGGCTATGACCCTGGGCGACCGTATCGTCATCATGAAGGATGGCTTCATCCAGCAGGTAGGCACTCCTGAGGAAGTGTTCGACCGTCCTGCCAACCTGTTTGTGGCTGAGTTCATCGGCGCACCCAAGATGAACATTATGAAGACCCAGCTGGTGGAAGAGAACGGCAAGTACTATGTCACTCCCTACGGCTCCAAGATCGAAGTGGACGGCGAGAACGGCGAGCGCCTGCGCGAGGCCGGTTACGGCAGCCGCGAGGTTCTGCTGGGTGTTCGTCCCGAGCATATCGACCTGGCTGAGGCTGGCGAGAACGCCATCAACGGCACCATGCTGGTGAACGAAATGATGGGCAGCGAGCTGCACCTGCACGTGCGTGTGGAGGACAACACCAAGATGATCGTCCGTACTCCCACCGTCAATCTGTCTCTGGAAGAGAAGAAGCAACTGCGAAAGAATCACGAAGTGCACCTGTCCTTCCCCGGCAAGGTTATGTACTTCTTCGATCCCGAGACCGAGAAGAACCTGCTGTACTAATTCCATAAGAAAAGGGGCTGTTGCTTTGGCAACAGCCCCTTATTTTTGTGTGTAGGGGACGATGCCTACATCGTCCCGCGGGCGGATGTGGGCATCCGCCCCTACAGGCCCTAACGAAGCTTATCGAAGGATCACGCTGGTTTGACCGTCCAGGGTGAGGGTATTGCCTTCCAGGGTGGCTTCTCCGATACCGGCGAAGCCAGCCAACAGGTCAGCGGGAATTTGAGGATATTTGGAAAGGTCGATGGTCACTGCGTCGGTGGTGGTATTGTGGATCACAGCCACGGTCTTGCCCTCGTATTCGCAGAGGAAGCCGCCTACCTTGCCTTCCTTCATTTCCAGGGAGGTGAAGACGCCGTTGGCGATCTCCGGATTTGCCTTGCGCAGGGCAATGAGCTTCTTGTAGTGGTTATAGAGACTAGTGGGGTTGGAAAGCTGGTCCTTTACTGTGCCGTTGGCCTGCTGGGCAGAATAGTTGGCGCCAACAGGGTCCTTCACCGAGTCGTCGTCGCCCCACAGCATTGCCAGGCGGCGGTTGGCGTCGGTGTTGTTGCCACCACGGGAACCCAGCATACCGATCTCCTCACCGTAATAAATGAAGCTGGAGCCGGGCATCAGTAGGGACAGATTGGCGGCCACCTGGGCAGCGCCGGTGGCGGTCATCAGAAAACCGGCTGCCCGATCCATATCGTGGTTGGCAATGAAGGTGATGGGCATCGCATCGGGCTTCTGCTTCTGGATCTCCGCTATGTACTGGGCTACATACTCCGTGTAGGAGCTGACGTAACCGCCCCGGGCAGCCCGGGCGATCTGGCCGGAAGCCTGGGACATAGAGAAGTTGAAGCAGTTCAGCGCGGCAAAATAGGGATAGGTGATGGGGTCGCCGTCCCAAACCTCGGCCACCGCATAGAGGTCGGGCTTAATGGAGCGCAGCTGCTCCATATACCATTTCCAGAACTCCACATTCCGTTCTTCATCGCCAAAATAGATGTACTTGGCAGCGTCAAACCGGAAGCCGTCTACACCAAGGTCCAGATAGTGCTTGGCCACCTTGACCATTTCCTCCCGGACGACGGGGTTGTCGAAGTTCAGCTCCGGCATTTCGTGGGAGAAGTTGCCCTCATAGTACTCCCGGGTGCCGGGCAGGGCGCAGAAGGTGGCGTTGCCGGATTGATCGGCAGCATAGGTGTAGTAATCATAGTAGGGATCGCCTGTGTTGCCGGTGACGTGGGCTTCCCGGAACTTGATAAACCAGGGGTGCTGGGAGGAGGTGTGGTTGATCACCAGGTCCATGATCAGCTGCACATTGCGGCTTTTACAAAGCTGGATCAGCTCTTTCAGGTCTTCCTCGGTGCCGAATTTGGGGTCTACGGCATAGTAGTCCTTCACATCGTACTTGTGGTAAGAGGGAGAGGGGTGGATGGGGCTGAGCCAGATACCCTCAATGCCCAGGCTCTTACCGGAAGCATCGTCACCGTCGTTGAGGTAGTCGAAGCGTTCGATAATGCCCCGCAGGTCGCCAACGCCGTCACTGTTGGAGTCGGAGAAGGAGCCTACGAAAATATGGTAGTAAACGCGGGCATTGGTCTGGGTGGAGATGGGGGTGCCTGCATCCAAAATGATCACCTCACCTGGTTCGGTAGTTTGGGTGGACTCGGTAGCGCCGGTGCTTTCGGTATTCACCGTGCCGGCACAGCCGACGAGAGAAAAAATCATAGAAAACAGCAGAAAAAGCGAGAGCAATCGTTTCATAAGTGACCTCCTGTATCGAGATATAGAAATTATATCATATTGCCGCCAAATTGCAAGAAGGAAGGGAAAATCGGGCGCTGTTTGTGACGGGGAATGTGCACGGAATGCGGTCCTTGCCTTGACAAAAAGGGGAAAATATATTATCATTTTTTGCAATAGGGTTTTAACGCGCAGCGGTGAAAACGGCCGCGAATGATCCTTTCAAAGAACAAGATTAGGAGAATAATACTATGCGTAGCAGTGGTATTTTGATGCATATTACTTCGCTGCCCGGCGCCTACGGCGTGGGCACGATGGGAAAGGAAGCCTACCGCTTCGTGGACTTTTTGGAGGAGGCTGGTCAGAGCTACTGGCAGATCCTTCCTCTGACTCCCACCGGCTACGGTGATTCTCCCTACCAGTCCTGCTCCACCTTTGCAGGCAACCACTACCTGATCGACCTGGATCAGCTGATCGAGCAGGGACTGCTTGAGAAGCAGGAGGTGGAAAGCTGCCACTGGTCTGTCACCGAGCAGCGGGTGGACTTTGGCCTGTTGTATCAGAGCCGCCTCAGCGTGCTGCGCAAGGCATTCGACCGCTTTGAGGAGACCGAGGAGTTCCGCTCCTTCTGCCGCAAGCAGAAGGCATGGCTGCCGGACTTTGCGCTGTTTATGGCGCTGAAGCAGAAGTTCGAGGGTATGCCCTGGTATCAGTGGGAGGATGCCATCAAATTCCGTAAGCCCGCTGCGCTGAAGAAATATCGCGCAGAGCTGAAGGACGAAATGAACTTCTACTGCTTCCTGCAGTATCTGTTCTATTCCCAGTGGGAGGCCCTTCGGGACTATGCCCACGGCAAGGGTATCAAGATCATTGGCGATGTGCCCATCTATGTGCCTTATGACTCTGTAGAGGTGTGGACCGATCCTGCTATGTTCCTGCTGGACCAGGATCTGAATCCTGAAGCTGTAGCAGGCTGTCCCCCGGATTATTTCAGCGAGGATGGTCAGCTGTGGGGTAATCCCTTGTACCGCTGGGATGTGCACAAGGAACAGAATTTCGCCTGGTGGGTCCAGCGTATGGCTGCCGCAGGCGAGCGGTATGATGTGGTGAGACTGGACCATTTCCGTGGCTTTGAGGCTTACTGGGCAGTTCCCTTTGGCGATAAGACCGCCCGTGGCGGCCAGTGGCTGAAAGGTCCTGATATGGACTTTGTGAACGCAATGAAGACCCAGCTGCCCCGTGTGGCAATGATCGCCGAGGACCTGGGTATGATGACCCAGGAGGTCTACGATCTGCGTGATGCCTCCGGCTATCCCGGTATGAAGGTCCTTGGCTTTGCCTTTGACTCCGAAGAGCCTTGCGAGCATCTACCCCATATGTACATCCCCAACACCGTGTGCTACACCGGCACCCACGATAATATGACTTCCCGTCAGTGGCTGGACACCGCATCGGAAAAGGCGGTGCGCTATGCAGCTGAATATATGAACCTGACTCCCCAGGAAGGCTATGTGTGGGGTATGATCCGCACAGCCATGGCCAGCGTGTCCGATCTGTGCGTGATCCCTATGCAGGATTACCTGGAGCTGGGCGAAGAGGGCCGTATGAATTTGCCCGGTTCCCAGACCGATAAGAACTGGACCTGGCGGGCAACGGGTGGCTATCTGTACCCCGGTCTTGCCCAGCGCATCCACCGACTGACCAAGATCTATGGCCGTTTGGCAGAAAAAGAAGAAACAGGAGAAGAAGAATGAAACTGGATTGTCAAGAGATTTTGAAATGGACCGAAACCCAACTGAAATATGACCACGATGTATCCCTGCAGGAGGCATCACCTCAGGCACTGCACCAGGCTCTGGGCAAAGCTGTGATGATGGCGATGGCTGACCGCTGGAGCGATGCCAAGAAGGCCCGCAAGAACAGCAGAAAAGCCTTCTACATTTCTGCAGAGTACCTCATTGGACGGCTGGTATATTCCAATCTGTTCAACTTGGGCATTTTGGATGAGATGAAGCAGCTGTTCCGGGAGCGTGGCGTAGATCTGGCCATCCTGGAGGACATCGAGGACGATGCTCTGGGTAACGGCGGCCTGGGTCGCTTGGCTGCTTGCTTCCTGGATAGCGCTGTCAGCTGCGACATTCCTCTGTCCGGCTATGGCCTGCGCTACCGCTTTGGCCTGTTTAAGCAGCGCTTTAATGAGGAAGGCAGCCAGGTGGAAATGGCTGACGACTGGACCAAGTACGGTGACCCCTGGTCCTACCGCCGGTATATGCACACCGTAAAGATCGATTTCCCCGACCACACCGTGCTGGCTGTGCCCTATGATGTGCCTGTCATCGGCTATGGCACCAAGAATATCGGCACGCTGCGCCTGTGGCAGTGCGAAGCCCAGGAGGAGCTGGACTTCGATGCCTTCAACCGCCAGGATTATCAGCGTGCTCTGGATGCCAAGAACCGTGCCGAGGATATCACCCGTGTTCTGTATCCCAACGACTCCACCGTCGAGGGCAAGCGTTTGCGCCTCAAGCAGCAGTATGTGCTGTCCTCTGCATCCCTGCAGGATATGCTCCGGGTCTACAAGAGTGTCCACGGCACCGATATGAGCCACTTTGCGGAATTCTACTGCGTGCAGCTGAACGATACACACCCGGCTATGTCCATTCCGGAACTGATCCGTCTGCTGATGAAAGAGGGTATGGACTTCGAGCAGAGCTTTGAGATCGCCCAGAAGACCTTCTCCTACACCAACCACACCGTTATGGGTGAGGCACTGGAGAAGTGGGATCTGGACCTGCTGCGCAGCGTGGTGCCGGACATTGCGGAGATTATCTGCCGCATCGACCGGAAGCTTCGCTCCGAGCATCCCAACCTGTTTGTGGTGCGGGATAACATTGCCCATATGGCGAACTTGAGCATCTATGTGGGCAGCTATGTCAATGGCGTTGCGGAGATCCACAGCCAGATCCTCAAGGACGATTGCTTCAAGGCCTGGTACCAGGTGTTCCCCGAGCGGTTCCAGAACAAAACCAACGGCATTACCCCCCGCCGCTGGATTGGTCTGTGCAACCCGGAGCTGTGCCAGCTGATCACCGACAAGATCGGCGGTGACTTCCTCAAGAATTTGGAGGAGATCGCTGCGCTGAAGCCGATGATCAATGACCAGCTGATCGAGCAGTTCCAGGCTGTTAAGCGGATCAAGAAGCAGCAGTTGTGTGACGTGATCGAAAAGCGTGAGGGCATTCGCCTGAACCCCGATTTTATCTTCGATGTGCAGGTCAAGCGCCTCCACGAGTATAAGCGCCAGCTGATGAACATTCTGTCTGTGGTGGATATCTACTTCCGGCTGAAGGAGGGCCGTCTGCCCGACTTCCAGCCCACCGTGTACCTCTTCGGTGCCAAGTCCGCACCCGGCTATGGCCGTGCCAAGGCAGTCATCCGCTACATCAACCGGGTGGCCAAGATGATCAATAACGATCCTGCCGTGGCGGATAAGCTGAAGGTCGTGTTTGTGCAGAACTACAACTGCTCCTACGCCGAGCATATCATCCCCGCAGCGGATATTTCCGAGCAGATCTCTCCCGCAGGCACTGAGGCCTCCGGCACCGGCAATATGAAGCTGATGCTGAACGGCGCTGTGACTTTGGGCACTCTGGACGGTGCCAATGTGGAGATCGCCCAGGAAGCCGGTATCGAGAACGAGTATATCTTCGGCCATACTGTGGAGCAGATCAATGCGCTGAAGGATAGCTACCGTGCCCGCAGCATCTACGAGGAAAATGCAGACCTGCGCCGTGCGCTGGATACCATGGTGGATGGCACCGTGCCCACCGACGATGCTCAGAAGGAGCTGTACACCTCCCTGCTGGACGGCGCTTCCTGGCATAAGGCTGACCACTACTACATCCTGCTAGACTATGCATCTTACCTGGATGCTAAGCTGCAGGCAAACCGGGACTACGCCGACCGTAAGACCTTCGGCCGCAAGTGCCTGATGAATGTGGCCTCCGCAGCCAAGTTCTCCTCTGACCGTACCATTTGCCAGTACGCAAAAGAAATTTGGCACATCACCAAGACACAGTATTAATGATTTGGGCTTGCTGCAGCAGTTTGCAGCAAGCCCTTTTTCTATCTGCACCTTGAAAATGGTCGCAGTTTGTTATAATAGGGAAAAAGAGAGGAGGTGGCCTTGTGGAATTTGCGAAACTGAACCCCTATGTACGCTATGCCCGTGCACACTAGAATATCGTGCGGCCTCTGGAGCCTGCGGTGTGCTACGATTGCCGGCTGTTCTATTTCCATAAGGCCAGCGGCACCTTCCAACGGGACCAGCAGAGCCAAGGATTGGTGGACGGCACGGTGATCCAGGAAAAGATCGCCGGTCAGCTGCTGGAAAGAGATACCTTGCTGCTCCACGGCAGCACCGTGGCGGTGGACGGGCAGGCCTATTTGTTCACAGCGCCTTGCCACACCGGAAAATCAACCCATACCCGGCTGTGGCGGGAATTATTCGGTGACCGGGCTGAAGAAATCGTCAATGCAGAGATCATTTACACATAAATGGCAAAGGGACCAACCGAAATGGTTGGTCCC
>ERZ808026.209-NODE-209-length-12390-cov-3.878584_pt1 | contig 12390 bp, 10 predicted proteins | sample MGYA00380182_ERZ808026 | MGnify/ENA primary metagenome ERZ808026 (study PRJEB31490, sample SAMN06133376) | cow dung metagenome | isolation source: H9 | host: cow | place: China: Chengdu | collected 2015-05 ... | reverse complement strand
ACAACTATCCCTACGGGTTGCAAGCGGCTCCCCCCTCTGAGATTGTGCGTGTGCATGCATCATCGGGCACAACAGGTAATCCAACAATCGTGGGTTATACTCGCAAAGACTTGGCAGTGTGGTCGGAGGTGATGGCTCGTTGTTTGACCGCTTATGGCGTTACTCGCGAAGATACATTCTCGGTTAGCTATGGCTATGGTTTGTTTACCGGTGGCCTTGGTGCACACTATGGAGCCGAAAATTTAGGTGCAACAGTCGTTCCAATGTCTACAGGCAACACAAAAAAATTAACAACCATGATGAAGGATTTTGGTGCAACAGCCATTGCGTGTACACCATCCTATTTATTACATATTGCAGAAACATTAGAAGCAGAAGGCGATCTAGACAAGATTAGATTAAAAGCAGCAATCTGTGGTGCAGAACCATGGACAGAACAGATGCGCCTTCAGATTGAAGAAAAACTTGGTATCCATGCATTTGATATTTATGGTCTTTCTGAAATTATGGGACCAGGGGTTGCATGTGACTGTATCTACCATAAAGGCCTCCATGTATATGAAGATCATTTCCTGCCGGAAATCATTGATCCAAACACATTAAATCCGGTAGCAGAAGGAGAAACAGGTGAGCTTGTATTTACAACCCTTACAAAAGAGGGTATTCCTCTGATTCGTTATCGTACAAGAGACTTGACAAGCATCAGCTACGAAAAATGTGAATGCGGAAGAACTATGGCTCGTATCAGCAGATTTAAAGGACGTTCTGATGATATGCTCATTATCCGTGGTGTGAACGTATTCCCATCACAGGTAGAAGCTGCTCTTCTTGAAATGGGTGAGGCATCACCACATTATATGCTGATTGTTGACCGTGTCAATAATCTGGATACATTAGAAGTTCAGGTGGAAGTAGATGAAAAATTCTTCTCTGACCAGATTCGTGAACTTGAAAAACTATCTAAGAAAATTGGACATGTGATTCAGCAGGCAATAGGTCTTTCTGCAAAAATCACATTGGTTGAGCCTAGAACTATCGAAAGAAGTATGGGTAAAGCAGTTCATGTGATCGATAAACGTAAGCTTGTATAAGGGGGAAGATGCTATGTTTTTAAATCAGTTATCAGTATTTCTTGAAAACAGAGAAGGCCGTTTGGATCAGGTTCTCGAAATTTTAAAAAATAATCGTATTAATATCATTTCTTTATCTTTGGCTGATACCAGTGATTACGGAATGCTTCGTATGGTTGTTGCCAATCCGGAAGCAGCGAAAAAAGCGTTAAAAGATGCCGGATTTTCTGCAATGCTGACGCCTGTACTTGGCATGAGACTTGCTCATAAAGAAGGACAGCTTCATGCAGCTCTCTCCGTAATGAGCAAAGAAGGCATTAATGTAGAATATATGTATGCCCTTGCAACAAGCGGTGATGATGCGGTAATCGTGATCAAAACAGCTGATCTGGAAAAAGCGGCAGCAGTTTTGGAAGCAAATGGAGTAAAAATTGCTACAGCAGCTGAAGTTGAAGGTTAAGGATTTTAGATTAACATAAGTGTATATTATTTTTAGAAAACCCTTGCATTTTGTGCAGGGGTTTTGTATAATAAAGAAGCTTTAGGGCTTTAAAGTGTTACGGTTTAAAGTTCAACGCTTTAAAGCAAATTAGTGAAATGTGAGGAAGAGATTATGGTAACAAAAATTCTATTTCTGGTGATTTTCTTTGCGGTTATGATCGGAGTGGGTCTATACTCAAGAAAACACGCAACCAACGTAAATGATTTTGTATTGGGGGGCAGAAGCGTAGGTCCCTGGCTGACTGCTTTTGCGTACGGAACCTCCTATTTTTCAGCAGTGGTATTTGTCGGATATGCCGGCCAGTTCGGATTTAAATATGGTCTTGCAGCTACCTGGATTGGGATTGGTAACGCGTTGATTGGTTCCCTGCTTGCATGGGTGATTTTAGGCAGAAGAACAAGAGTTATGACAAAGCATTTATCCGCAGCCACCATGCCGGATTATTTTGGAAAACGTTTTGATTCTAATGCACTGCGAATTGCAGCATCTTTAATTTCATTCATTTTCCTGATTCCATATACAGCATCTGTATACAACGGTCTTTCAAGATTGTTTGGAATGGCATTTGATGTTCCTTATGCAGCATGCGTAATTGTAATGGCAGCATTGACCGGTGTTTATGTGGTGTTAGGCGGATACATGGCAACGGCCATTAACGATTTCATTCAAGGGATTGTCATGCTGTTTGGTATCGTAGCCGTCATTGCGGCTGTCTTAAATGGTCAGGGCGGTTTTTACAGTGCTGTTGTGAAGCTTTCAGAGATAGAAAGTGATGTGGCCTTAACCATGGGACAAAAAGGGGTATTTGCTTCTTTCTTCGGACCGGATTTACCAAATCTGATTGGTGTTGTTATTTTAACATCCCTTGGTACATGGGGACTTCCACAGATGGTACATAAGTTCTATGCAATTAAGGATGAAAAGGCAATCCGTTACGGAACGATTATTTCCACATTTTTTGCCATTGTAGTATCCGGAGGATGCTATTTCTTAGGTGGTTTTGGACGTTTGTTTGATACACCGGCAATTCATGGAGCAGATGGAAGTGTCATTTACGATTCCATTGTTCCGACAATGCTTGCATCTTTATCAGATATTTTAATCGGTATTGTAATTGTCTTAGTGCTTTCCGCATCCATGTCCACTTTATCCTCTTTGGTGCTGACCTCCAGCTCTACACTGACTCTGGACTTCATCAAAGGCAATATCGTAAAAGATATGGATGATAAGAAGCAGCTTTTCTGCATGAGAGTGATGCTGGTATTCTTTATTGTGATCAGTGTCCTGATTGCACTTGATCCTCCAACCTTTATCGCACAGCTGATGGGTATTTCCTGGGGTGCACTGGCAGGTGCATTTTTGGCACCGTTTATGTACGGACTCTATTGGAAAGGTGTTACCAAAGCAGCAGTTTGGGCAAGTTTTGCCTGTGGCGTACTCTTAACAGTGTCCAATATGTTCTTTAAGTTCATTGCATCACCGATCAATGCAGGTGCCATCGCAATGGTTGCCGGTATGATCGTTGTACCAGTGGTAAGTTTTGTAACACCTAAAATGGATAAATCCATGTTAGATAAGATTTTCGTATGTCTGGAAGAAAAAGTAACAGTTAGCAAGAGAAAATCTATTGAAGAATAAATTGCCAATTGCATTTTGGCCTCACTGATAATATGATAAGAGTGAAATAACTTATCATATTTTCGGTGAGGTTTATTTATTATGAAGAAAAAGGTAGTTGTATTAGGCGGAGGAACCGGTTCCTCTACCCTGGTTCGTGGATTAAAAGAGTTTCCAGTGGATTTAACAGCCATTGTGTCAGTATGTGATGATGGCAGCAGCACTGGTGTTTTAAGAGAAGAATTTGGTATTCCGGCGGTGGGAGATATTCGAAGGGTGCTGGTGGCACTTTCTGAAACAGAACCTTTGGTCATGGAACTGTTTAATTATCGTTTTCATACCAAAAGTGATTTGGATGGACATACTGTTGGAAATCTTTTGCTGACAGCTTCTTCTGAAATTACAGGAAATTTATCTGATGGAATTGAGGCATTAAGCAAGGTGTTCAACCTGAAGGGGAAAGTAGTTCCTTTGACGGAAGACAATGTGGTTTTAATGGGCGAAATGGAAGATGGAAGCATCGTAGAAGGAGAACATCATATTACGGCTAATAAAAAGCAGATTCGGCGGGTTTTTTATAAAGAGGAGCCAATTCCAACCAGGGAAGCAGTTAGAGCGATCGAAGAGGCGGAGCTGATTGTCCTTAGCATGGGAAGTCTTTTTACAAGTATTATTCCAAATCTAATCTGTGATGAAATCCGAAATGCCATTGACAGAAGCCGCGGCAGGGTGATGTATGTCTGCAATATGGTCACACAGCCGGGAGAAACGGAAAAATTTACGGTATCAGACCATGTGAAGCTGTTAAACGAATATCTCGGACATCACAAGCTGGATGTAGTTGTTGCGAATAACGGTAAGATTGATGATTCCATGGCAAAAAGATATGGATCTCTTGAACAGAAGGATCCTGTGGAATTGGATTTGAAGGAGACAAAAGAGCTGGTAGAAAGAGTTATTTGTGGAGACTATGTAACGATTAAGAACAATCTGCTGCGACATAATGTGATGAAGCTGGGATTGGACATTTTTGGATATTTGCTGGAACAGAAACAATTACCATAAAGAAAAGTAAGACCGCTGAGCGATTGGCTCAGCGGTCTTTAAATGTGCAGAAATTATAAATCCACACCTAAAAATCTTTTTGCAAGTACACCTACGAAGAAGGAAATTACAGCAACACTGATACTGATGACAGCCATTTCGAGAAATCTTGATCTAAAGGGCTGGTCCTGTGCAACGGAAGTGTAATAGGTAAATCCTGCAATGATCAGAACAACAATCGCCAGCATACAAACCAACGCTAAAATGAACTGTTCATTGCTGCAAACCAGGTATGGTGCAATCAGCAGAATGACCGTAATTAAATATGCAATGCCTGTATAGGTACAGGATTTCAACGCATCATCACGTCCTTCACTTCTGGCGGCTAAAAATTCACTGGATGCCATGGAAAAGGTTGCTGAAATACCGATGATCAGACCGGAGAGAGCAATCAGTCTTGTATTCTGCATTGCAAATGTAAAGCCTGCCAGAGAGCCGGTCAGTTCTACAAGGGCATCATTTAACCCCAGAACCATACTTCCTACATATTGAAGTCTTTCTTCATCAAGCATTGCAAGAAGAGCCTGTTCGTGTTCTTCTTCCTGCTCTCTGATGTGGATGCTTTCAGGAACATCTGTTGCCAGCTGTCTGTATTCCTCTTGAGCATTCCCTTCTCCGTTTTCCATTAACTTCACTGCAAAGGTAAAACCAAAGATCCTGGCGATCAGTGTGTATTTTAAGACTTTCAGCTTTTCCGGCTTCATGCTTAGCCCTGTATATTTTTTCCAGATTTCATTGTGTGCACGTTCTTCCTGGGAAAGACGAAGCAATGTCTGTTTATTTTCTTCACCTTTGGCGAATTTGGCGATCTTTTCATAAATTACGCTTTCTGTTAATTCATTTTGCTGCATTTTTTTGATAATTGCCAAAGACGCAGCAGATACATTTTTATTCATAAAATTCCTCCTCTTTTGCAAAAATGTATTTGACAAATTATGTAAATATTATAACCTATTTGTCTGTACGAAACAATAAGAAAGCAGGAAACTGTTTTTGTATACAAATCAAAAGATTTGTGGTAAAAATTATAATAGATAATTTGATAAATGGATGGGTGAACATATGAACAGGGAGAGATTAGTGCGGGCATTTAATGAGTATACTGCAAATTATGATTTGAATAATCCTAATATTTATCTGAAATACGTTCACACTGGAAAAGTAGCAGAAAATTGTGAATGTATTGCAGAATCTTTGAACTTATCGTCAGCGGATCGTGAGCTTGCATGGGAAATCGGAATGCTCCACGATATTGGAAGATTTGAACAGTTAAGACGCTTTGATACATTTTTGGACAGTATCTCCATTGACCATGCCAATTTTGGGGCAGATTTGTTGTTCGAGGAAGGTTTGATGGAACGTTTTGATGAGGAAGGAGAGAATGATGATCTGATTGAAAAGGCAATTCGTTATCATAGTCTTTATCGAATTCCGGAGGATTTAACAGAACGTGAAAAAATGTTTTGTCAGATCATCAGAGATGCAGATAAAGTGGATATTTACCGTGCAAATTTTGAGACGGGATTAGATACTGTTTATCATGTGTCCAAGGAAGAACTTAGAAACAGTATGATCACGCCGGAGGTTTATCAGGTATTTTGTGAGGAGAGGGCAATTCCTAGAAATATTACCAAAACTGTGGCAGATCATTTGGTTGGTCATATTGCACTCAGCTTTGAGCTTGTTTATCCGAAAAGCCGGGAATTGGCTGCAAAGCAGGGATTTGTCTGGAAATTACTGGAAACAGAATTTGAAAATCCGGAAACAATTGATACAATGAAACAGATTGCTGATAAAATTAAAAACTGGTATCAACAGAATATGCAGGAAATGATTATGTTATAAAAGGATTGAGCATAAGGCTCCTTTGTGGTAAACTGTCAGAAGTTATTGACACACAAAGGAGATTTTTATATGAGTAATCAGGAAATTTTAGCAACAGTTGCAGGGGAAAACATTACAGCTGCAGATTTAAACACATTTATCCAGTCTATGCCAAAGGAACAGCAGATGTATGCATCCAATCCGCAGTTTCGTCAGCAGATGGTAGAGCAGCTGATCAATGGCCGTCTTTTTGCAAAATATGCGGAAGAATTGAAATTAGATGAAACAGAAGAGTTTCAGAAAATTTTAAACAATGCAAGAAAAGATATCCTTGCAAGCATGGCAATCGGTGAAACTGTGAAAGAAGCAGCAGTTACGGAAGAAGAATTAAAAGAATTTTATGAAGCAAATAAAGCACGTTTCGAAAAAGGTGCTGCTGTCAGTGCAAAACATATTCTTGTAAAAGATGAAGCGAAATGTCAGGAAATTTTAGAAGAAATCTCTGCAGGTAAAGCTTTTGAAGTGGCAGCCCAGGAGTATTCTACATGTCCATCCGGTCAGAGAGGTGGAGATCTTGGCGAATTTGGCAGAGGCCAGATGGTAAAGGAATTTGAAGAAGCGGCATTTGCAGCGGAAATCGGACATGTAGTAGGACCGGTTGCAACACAGTTTGGTTACCACCTGATTAAGGTAGAATCCAAAAAAGAGGCCGCAGCGGCACCATTTGAGGAAGTAAAAGAACAGATCAGAAGAAATCTTCTTTCACAGAAGCAGAACAAAGCTTACGCAGATAAAGCAGCTGAGTTAAAATCCAAGTACATGTCATAGGAACATGTATTGAAAGTAAGATAGCGGGAATATGTAAGAAAAGCCGAGGTCAAGTGTAGCCTCTAGGTGATCTTACATATTCCCGCTATTGTATTTTTTATAAATTATTTAATCTTCGTGTGATTCTGTAACAGCACCATTTCTGTAAGCTTCTAACAGTGCTAACAAATCATCGATCTGTTTCTGTAATTCCCGTCCTCTATCGGTTTCGGAAATCTTCATACGTGCCCCCAGACGTTCAAATACGAGAGCATCGTTTGCAATGTCATGGTTGTGATAAATGGCATCATGACGTCCTGCAAACGGCTGATGGGAAACGATACGGATATTGTGAGAGTCGAAGATTAAGGTGTAACCTGCGATACCACTGGTCGGCTGATAAGCTCTGCAGAAACCGCCATCAATTACGATGAGCTTGCCGCCGCCTTTGATCGGGCTTTCCCCTTTTTTTGCTTTTACCGGTACATGGCCGTTGATAATGTGGCAATGTGGACCATTTAATCCGAATTCTTTTAATACCTTGTCACAGATTTCCGGATCCTGAAACAGGGTGTAGTATGCGTTCTTTGGTTCTGCCCATACATCATCTATATCCGGAAGGAAACGTCTTTCAAAAGTTGTCATACGGTCACGACCAAATACCGGACTATTGCGTCCTGACCAGAGCCACCACATGAAATCCAGACCGTACTGTTTTTCCGGAGAGCCGATTCTGTCATAGGATGCTTTACGGCAAAGCTGTTCTGCGTAATCTAAGAATTCTTTTCCGGAGCGTTCCCTGCCGCCGATGGTAAAGGAGATCAGTTCACCGTCATCAGTCATTGGGATACTTCCGTGATATAAAAGATTTCCATTCTGAATCTTGTAAAGTCCGCCCTTGGAGTATAAGAAACGGACATGCTTCTGTAATTTTTCACTCTGCTTGAAGGAAAGGGTTAACTGGTCGATCACATGGCTTTCGTCTTCTGTCAACTCATATGGATTTTTCGGATCAATGGTTGGAAAATCACAGTCTAAAAGCTGGTATTCTTTACCTTTTAATATAATAGTGCCTTTTTCGTAATCAATCATATTCAGAAGAAGGCGGTCTTCCATCTTGTATTCCGGACGGCGAAGGATTTTCTGACCTTCCAGCTTAAATAAAATGATGGTAATTGCTTTGTACATACGGGCAGAAAGCAGTTTGTCTTTTTCAGTGTATTCGTCGGCATCTGATCCTGTTAGTTTCACTTTGAAACAGCTTGTATCGCAGTCCTTATAAACTTCGTTGGCGAAAATGGAAAGTGGGCGCAAGGAAATGCCATATCCTGTTTCGATTACGTCCAGATTGTTATAATGAATAGAGTTGGAGAGAACCGTTGCAACCAGTGTTCTGGATCCCCTTGCAGCACCCATCCATAAGATATCGTGGTTCCCCCACTGAATGTCAACACTATGATGTGCGCAAAGCTCATCCATAACAATGTCAGCACGAGGACCTCTGTCGAAAATGTCACCTACAATATGGAGATGATCTACAGCAAGACGTTTGATTGCATCTGCAATTGCTGTGATTACATCATCTGCCTGACTTGTATTAATAATGGAAGAAATAATATTTTCGTAATAATCCTTTTTTTCCTGTTCTTCCTGATTGATGTTCATCAATTCATTGATGATATAGGCATAACTTTTTGGAAGTGCTTTCCGTACCTTGGAACGGGTATATTTTCCGGCAACGTAGCGGCAAAGCCCGATGAGACGGTGAAGGGTAATTCGATACCATTCTTCCATATCTTCCTCATTTTTTTCTTTTGCAATCAACTCCAGCTTTTCTTCCGGGTAGTAGATAAGTGTGGCAAGCTCATCCCTTCCCCTGCGGGAGAAGCTGTTGCCATATAATTCTTCTAATTTTTCTTTGATAACTCCTGAGCAGGAATTTAAAATATGCTGGAAAGCTTCGTATTCTCCGTGAATATCGGAAATGAAGTGTTCGGTTCCTTTTGGTAAATTTAAAATAGCCTGCAGATTGACAATCTCCGTGCCGGCTGCCTGAACAGTAGGATACTGTTTGGAGAGCAGCTGAAGATATTGCAGTTCTTCAGGTCTGTAATTTTTCTTAGATTTCATATTGTTATTCCCCCTGTTTTGACTTTTTAAAATTAAGTCATTATCCATTAAAAATAGTCTAAAATACAAGAGGGACAAAATCAAGAAGATAATTTGTTTTATTTATGTATATTTTATAAAAGATGTAAGTTTCAGTGGATTATGTGTTATGATGAAAAAAATATCTGTAAAAAGTAAAGGGTTTGAAACATGGAAAAATTCATATATTATGCTCCAACAGAGGTTGTTTTTGGAAAAAAAACAGAATTAGAAGTTGGAAATTTGGTGAAAAAATATGATGGTACAAAAGTGCTGATTGTTTATGGCGGTGGAAGCATTGTAAAAAACGGACTTCTTGAAAGAGTGGAAACTACGCTGAAAACATCGGGGATTTCCGTTGTACTTTGGGGTGGTGTGAAACCAAATCCCAGACTGTCCCATGCAAAAGCTGGAGTAGAGCTTGCTATAAAGGAACAGGTGGATTTTATTTTGGCTGTTGGTGGAGGAAGTGCCATTGATACTGCCAAAGGAATTGCACATGGAACTGCAAATCCAGATGCAGATCTTTGGGATATTTGGACAAAGAGAATACCGATTGAAAAATCTCTTCCGATTGGTGTTATCTTGACAATATCCGCAGCAGGAAGTGAAATGAGTGATTCCGCAGTGCTAACTAATGAGGAGATAGGTAAAAAATCAGGTTTTGGAACACCACTGAATCGTCCGAAGTTTACAATCATGAATCCGGAACTGACATTTACATTGTCGAAATATCAGATTGCCTGCGGGATTGCAGATATTATGATGCATACATTGGAACGATATTTTATACCAAATCAGAACAATCGCTTGACTGACGAAATTGCAGAAGGTGTTCTTCGAACAGTCATTGACAATGGCAGAATTGCAGTACAGAATCCAACAGACTATGGTGCCATGAGTGAGATTATGTGGTGTGGAAGTTTATCACATAATGACCTGACAGGACTTGGACGTGGAAAAGATTTCTGCGTGCATAAATTTGGACATGCACTAAGTGCAAAATTCGATGTTGCCCATGGCGCATCCCTGACAACCATTTGGGGACATTGGGCAAACTATGTATATGAAAATGATTTAGAACGATTTAAACACTATGCAAAAGCTGTATGGGGAATTGAAACGGAAGATGCAAAATGTGCAGCCGAAGAAGCGATTGAACGTACAGTGGCATATTTTAAAGAAATCGGAATGCCAACAAGGCTTGCAGAACTTGGTGTGGGTATTTTAGATGAAGAAACATTGAAAGCGTTATCTCTGGATGCGACTATGGAAGGTACGGTAGAGCTTTCATTTATCCGTAAATTAGGTGTGGATGATGTTTGTCGTATCTTTGAAATGGCAAATCTATGACATAATATCAAAGAAGTATTAGAAAGAGAAAGCTCGGATGATGACTAAATCACCGCAAGCTTTTTTGTGTGTTATAATTAGGTAAAATAATTCTTTTGGAGAAAATGAATGAACATAGAACAAATCCTGGAAAATATGACATTAGAAGATAAAATTGCGCTCTGCAGCGGTGAGGATTTCTGGAACACCAAAGAAATGCCACAATATGAAACCCCAACATTTAAAATGATGTTAACAAAATAAAGAGGTATTTTGCATGAAACAGAGACATTTATGGATTGACAATATCAGAGCCATTGCCATGATTAGTATGATTGCTTTCCATGCGGTGTGGGATTTGGTGTATCTTTACGGCATGGACTGGGATTGGTATGGCAGTGATATGGCTTTTTTGTGGCAGCAGAGCATTTGCTGGACATTTATCTTATTGTCAGGTTTTTGCTGGAGTTTTAGCAAAAATCCTCTGAAACAAGGACTTATCGTAAGCGCAGGTGGATTGATTGTCACAGCAGTGACATTGCTTGTTTCTTATGAAAGTCGAGTGATTTTCGGGGTACTGAATTTAATCGGGGCATCGGCATTGCTTTTGATCCCGTTGAATAAATATTTTGATAAAATTCCAGCGGCATTAGGTTTTGGGATGACATTTTTGCTGTTTGCTTTTACCTATGAGATAAATAACCGGTATTTAGGATTTTTTGGAATCAAATTGATAGAATTGCCATGGGATTTGTATCAAAATCGGGTTACTGCATTTATAGGGCTTCCTGATCCACGGTTTTATTCTACAGATTACTTTTCATTGCTTCCATGGTCATTCTTATATTTTGCAGGATTCTTTCTATATAGGATATGGAATAAAGGGGAGCGAAAATGGAGTGGTTGTTTCAATCAAAAGGTTCCTGTACTGACATGGATGGGAAAAAATTCGCTGCTGATTTATATGATTCATCAGCCGGTCATTTACGGAATTTTTAAAATCATATTTTGGTAGTTGCAGCAAACTCGTGATTGATATATAATATGAAAAGAAGATATAACTAAGTTTGGTTAGTCTACACTACTTAATATAAAGGAAGTACAAAAGATGACATTAAAGGATATTAAAATTGGAAAGAGTGCAGTGGTGACTGCTGTTGGAGGTGAAGGAGCTCTTCGTCAGCATTTTCTGGACATGGGCGTGATTCCGGGGGCAGAAGTGACGGTTGTAAAATATGCACCAATGGGTGATCCCATGGAGCTTCTCATACATGGATATGAACTGACCCTTCGTTTGGCTGATGCAGAAAAGATTGAGGTAAAGGCCATTGACAAACCGACAGATCCGTCATTAACGGAGGCAAAATTGCGGAAACCGAAAATGGAACATCCGGGGCTGGGAGAAGGCGGGAGATTTCATGAAAAAGCAACAGAGCATCCATTGCCAAAGGATACAAAGCTGACATTTGCTTTGGCCGGAAACCAAAATTGTGGAAAAACTACCCTTTTTAACCAGTTAACAGGGTCAAATCAGCATGTCGGAAACTTTCCGGGAGTTACGGTAGATCAGAAAAGCGGTCCTATCAAAGGGAATCCAAATACACTGGTGACAGACCTTCCTGGGATTTACTCCATGTCTCCATACAGCAGTGAGGAGATTGTAACAAGACAGTTTATCATTAATGGAAAACCGACGGGTATCATTAACATTGTAGATGCAACTAACCTTAGCCGCAGCTTGTTTTTCACAACACAGCTCTTGGAGCTTGGTATTCCTGTGGTTGTTGCTCTTAACAAGGCGGATATTAATAAGAAAAAGGAAACAAAAATAAATTCCGAAGTTCTTTCTCAAAAGCTCGGATGTCCCGTTATCAACACCACTGCAACCTCGGCAGACGGACTCAAGGCTCTCATCGACTCGGTAATCGCTCACATCGGAAAAGGACAGGTCGCACCATATTCTCAGGGCAATATAGATCTTACAAG
>ERZ808026.207-NODE-207-length-12422-cov-2.679384_pt1 | contig 12422 bp, 13 predicted proteins | sample MGYA00380182_ERZ808026 | MGnify/ENA primary metagenome ERZ808026 (study PRJEB31490, sample SAMN06133376) | cow dung metagenome | isolation source: H9 | host: cow | place: China: Chengdu | collected 2015-05 ... | reverse complement strand
CTTCACGAACGCCACGTTCCATCAGATAATTTTTATGAAAGTTGCCTAAGGTAAATATTGCTTTACAGTATTCATTTTGCGAAATTTCACCAACATTATTGCATTCATCAACCCAATATCTAAAAATATCAGAGGCATGGGCATCCACCGCCTGTTTTAATAGTGTTTCCAGTTCTGCCATACGCTCACCTTCCTATTCGCCGTCCCAAACGGCAAGTTCATCGTTATATTCATGCTGCTCTTTCACTGTAACAGCCCACGTTTCGGTACGAAGCGAGCCATTTTCCGCAATCAGCTGTACCTGCAGCTTCTGCCGTTCATCTATATCTGCCGCATACGCAATACAGGCTGCTGCGCCATCGCTGGTCACTTTCACATCCAGATACTGCGGCAGTTCCGATGCTGCAACGCCAGCCTTTAACAGTTTATAAATCTCCTCATAATACGCCTCACACTGCCAGTCAGCAGCATAATACTGTTCTATTGCCCGTGCGGATTTTTCTGCCAGTTTCTGCTCCTGATTTGCGGTCACATAGGAAAGCGTAGAAAACACGGTCAGACACAGCACCGCAAAAATCATAATAATCGACGCGCTTCCCACATGGATTCCGGCAGAACGTTTATCGTTCTGTTTCATCTATACCGCCCCCTTATGAGTTTTTACCGGTATTGAGAAAATAATGTTATCCGAAGCTTTATTCAGATGCAGAATATAGACATCCGCTTCACCCGGATGTTCTCTCTGTTTCAGCTGCACCACGAATTGTGCAGTCTCAGGATCTGCGATTTTGTTCCAGGCTTCATCAAAATAAACGGCTGCCGAATCATCCAGCTGCACGCCATCCAGTAAACGCGCTGTTTTTTCTAAATCGCCGTCTGCCGCTTTATAGCAGCTGGCTGCACTGCGCGCCTCCACCACAGCGCGACTCAGATTTTCACTGTCATCGGCCATTTGCTGCGCCGAGCCGAACATATTCACACAGATTGCCGCACAGATGGAGAAAAAGAAAATAACAATCACCAGCTCCATCAGAAACAGCGTTGCTTTCGGTGCATGCTGTTTACGCATAACAATCGGCTCCTTTCCCGCTCCGCAGATATATTGTCATCGTTTCCCGATTTCCCGTTTCACCGACACATTCCAGCTGAATCAGGTTTTCTGCAGAAGCCTCTACCGATAACTCTCTGGCCGGTACAATGGTCTGCCCATCTCCCGGCTGAAACAGAAGCCCGTCTTCAAAAAACAGCTCCCGTACATAGCCGTCATAACAATAAATCAGGGTTTTATAACGCACACCTTCCACATCTTCATACAGAGCCAGCGCCTCACAGCCATCAAACAGCTCTGCCGATACCATCCCGGCATTATCATAATGGCGAACTTTCGCATCCAGATAGGAAAGGCAGGTACGCTCGTTATACTGCGTTTCCATCTTGCCGGCAATATTCTGATAGGCGCCGGTTCCTGTCAGCAGCACCAGCAATACAGATACCGCAAACACGCACAGCAGTACCAGTACAAATACCGTATCCGCTGTATAACCTGTATGATGATTTGCAGATATTTTCTTACGCATAAGCACTTACCTCTCCAGCACAGTAATATCCGGCATGATGTTCTCTGCAAAAACTTCATAATGCACCATATAACGATCCATATCAATCTGCAGCCCGTACTGTTCCTGCAGGTAGGCAATATCCGGCGGGTACTGCCCTTCCAGCGCATAACAGCTTACCACCGCCCGCCGGAGAGAATCTTCGGTCATACGCAGATTTTCTGCAGCACTGCTTTCTGCCGCGTTCTGAAAACCATACAGCATCACCAGCACAATCACACAAAAAAGCGCCAGCGAATATCCATGTCGTTTGATCCATTCCATAGCCGACTCTCCTTATCCGATTGCCGTCATAATACTCATCAGAGGCAGCATTACTGATAACAGAATCAGCCCCACCAGAAGCGACATAACAATTACCAGAGTCGGTTCAATGCGGTTCAGCATCGATTCCATTTTATCATCCACCTGCTCTGCGCAGCGACGCGCCACTTCTTCCATAACAGAATCGATAGCACCTGCCCGGAACCCTACCGCCAGCATCCGGCAATAAAGCGGTGCAAATAATCCGCTGGCCAGGCTTGCTTCCGCAAAAGATTTGTTTTCTAACAGCATTTCCCGTTTGCACTGTGTAATCTTTTCCTGCATAAACGCACCTGGTACCAGACGCATTGCCATATCCAGAGAATCATCAATATCCATCCCGCTGGATAATGTCAGCACCAGCGCATCTGCAAGGCGGGAAGATGCAATCAGGCGGCTGATTTCCCAGTTTTCGCTTTTTTGTAGCAGCCATGCGATAAATGCTGCTTTCCGTTCTTCGCTGCGAAGTAATACAGCACCGGCTGCCAGACCAATCACAAGTACCGCCAGAAATACCAGCCCGTATCTGCCAAGAAACTGGCCGACTGCCATCAGCAACTGCGCCGCCGGGGAAAGTTCTGCCCCCAGCTGATGAAACACTTCTTCAAAAATCGGAAGCACTTTCACCAGAAGCACAAAAACCACCACTAACATCATACTCATCAGCACAGCCGGATAGGTCAGAGCATTGCGAATGCCTTTCTGTAAGGTGTCCATGCGTTCATAATAACCGGCCAGTGCATGAAAAACCCGTTCCAGATGCCCGGTACGCTGCCCGATTTCCACCATCTCCACAACGTAAACAGGGAAACCCCCTGCAGCGCGCATAGACGCTGCAAATGGTTCCCCTAATTCTAATTGCTGATGCAGTTGATTTAGAATGGTTCGACGCTGTGCATCCGGTTCATCATCATGTAAAAGCGCAACCCCTTCCGCAAAAGGGATACCGGCGCGAATAATCAGATACATTTCCATACAGAAAGCAGAAATATAAGACGCATCGAACACTTTCTCTCTCATAATACTCTCCTCAGCTTTTATCCTGTTAGTAAATATATTTGCTGCTGTAGTTACTGCCGTTGCCGATAAACTCCATAATAGTCTTGCTCTGTTTGGAGCTGGACGCATATGTTGGATCCATCAGCTTCCAGGTAGTGCCGTCGAAGAAAATAACGCCTTCAATCCAGCCTTTTTCCGGAATATAGGTGTGAATCCAGGCATGATATACATTGCCGGCATAACCAATTACCAGTTTGGTTGGAATGCCCTGGCTGCGCAGCATAGCAGCCATCAGGGAAGCATAGTCGAAACAGATCCCTTTTTTCGACGCCAGCACTTTATCTACATCTGGAATATAGCCGCTGCGAACAGTTTTTGCTTTTTCTTTATCGTAAGTCAGCTCTTTTATCACATAATTATAAACCGCTGTGATTTTTTCCAGATCATTCTTTTTATCTTTTACAAGCACAGCAGCCTGTTTTACCACTGCACTGTTTTCAGTGAAATTAACATACTGGTTTGGACGCAGAAACGGTGCAAAGTCATTGGTTAACATCACGGTGATATCACTGCTGTACGCAAGCGCATACTTGTTGCCGCTGGTATTTTCATATACACCGACTTTGTATTTGCCCTCGCCGGCAGACAGCGGAAACGCTTCGTACTTGCCGGTATTATTCAAATCATACGTATAAACGCTTTTATCAGGCCCGGTTACACGTACTTTGATGCGTTTCTGGGTTTTAGCGGTATACGCTACCATGATGTAGCCATCTTTTACATTCGATGCATCAATTTTCGCTTTGCTGTTAGAATGTACCACTGTTCCGGAAGCAACTGCCGGCAATACCGCAGCCACTGCAGGCGATGCTACCTGAAACAGCAGCGCCAGGCACAACAGAACTCCAACCAGTTTTTTATATGTTTGACTCATAAAAATTCCCTCCGCACAAATAAAAGTTACAACTTCTCGTTTTGTTTTAAATAAAGTTTATCACTTGTAACTTTTTTTGTAAAGGATAAGTTTCATATTTTCTGGTCAATTGACTGCATTTTATAGGTTAATGTAACCTTAGAGTGCGGATTGTCTGCTTTAAAATTGCGAATAATACGTTTCAGAACCATTTCACAGTTTTCATAACTGATGGTTGGCAGCAGAATCAGATACTGTGTTACGCTGTAACGAGTAAACACATCGCCGCGACGCAGCGAGAACTGAATCGCTTTTCGCAGCTGCCCCATAGCTGCATTCTGATGCTTTCTATTGCTTACTTTTTGACTGTTGCCATCAGTCACCGACAGCATGCACAGATATACCGACTGCCCGTTTCGGCTTGCGGAACGGGTTTCCAGCTGATAAATCTCACGGAAGAGCGAATATTCACAGTAGAATGCCCCCGGATGATTATCTTCCTCCTGCAGTTTCTCGCTGATAACTTTCAGATCCACCTCAATGCCATTGCTGACTTTGATTAATTCTTTGTAAAGGTCTGTCATGGCTTCGGACAGATTAATGCCGAATTCGCTGTAGAACAGATCCACCACATACTCATAGTGATTCAGGGCTGTCTGCTGTGCACCAGTCTCCAGCATTGCTTTTATCAGTTCATAATGCAGTGTTTCCTCGTAAGGATCAATGGAAACCGCGTGCTGACAGACGGTAATAATTTCATGCACACGTTTCTGCTCTTTCAGCAGTTCCACGCAGGCATGCACAATGCGCAGATATTCCGAATGATAATAGGTATTCACTGGCACCACCCATGGTTCCAGTGCCGATTTCGGCAGAAAATCCCCTTTGTAATAATCAATAGCGCTCAGATAATACATAACCTTCTGCTCGGCGTCTTCCGCCTCGTCACCTAATGTACACAGCGAAAGGAACTGGTCCGTATCCACAACAAAATTCAATTTGGGATTCCACGCATAAATGCCGCGGTTATAAATAATCATCTCTTTGCCTGGAGCAAAATCCAGCTCTTCTAACATCGTACGCAGACGATGCAGCAGTGTTTTCAGTGTATTTGCAGGATTTTCGGTGAACTCATCACCCCAGAGCAGTTCAATCAGTTCATTCTGTGTAATCTCTTTATCGCGAAATGTAATCAGATATTCTAAAATCAGCCATAATTTATGGGAACGACTGCTCTGATAATCAATCACTTTTCCGTTGTACTGTAGAGAAAATCCGCCCAGCATGTTAATCTGTAATTGATTTTCCATTTTGTCATCATCCCCTTCTCCACGATACATCTTTATCAGATACTTTCTTATTAATAGCGCAATAATGCTAACAAATATGATACCATATTTTCGGCAAATGTACAGTTCTTTTCACAAGAATTTGCTGCAATTCTGCTTAGTTCCACTTTATAGACGAATTTTCGACCCGCTGGTTCTCAACCTTGACAACGATGCGGTTTCCTGTTAGAATTAAGGCTGTTCTGGAGGGGTGTCCGAGCGGTTTAAGGAGGCGGTCTTGAAAACCGTTGAACTCTTGCCGGGTTCCGTGGGTTCGAATCCCACCCTCTCCGTTTTTGTTTCCCTTGGCAGTGCAAAATACGGTGTTTTTAAAAAATTTTTAAAAAAATTGCAAAAAACACTGGACATTCATTATACACCGTGTTATAATGGCAAAGTTGGTACGAGGAGAGATGGCCGAGAGGCCGAAGGCGCTCCCCTGCTAAGGGAGTATGCGGGTCAAACTGCATCATGGGTTCAAATCCCATTCTCTCCGTTTCATATGCGCCAGTAGCTCAGTTGGATAGAGTGTTTGGCTACGAACCAAAAGGTCAGGGGTTCGAATCCCTTCTGGCGCATCTAAGCTGTATTTCGAATGAAATACAGCTTTTTTTATTATCTATGTATATTTACACGTATAATCCCACATCTCTGCAGCCCGAAAGGAACGATAATTATGCTGTTAATGGCCGCAACCAATTTATGCAAGACACACGGCTTAAAAGTTATGTTTGATCACATATCCGTCAATATTGATTCCGGCGATAAAATCGGCCTTCTTGGTATTAACGGTACCGGCAAATCCACACTGCTGAAAATTCTGGCCGGTGTGGCACAGGCAGATAGCGGCGAAATCCAGACCTCCAATCAGCTGGTGCTGGAATACCTGCCGCAGCATCCGGTTTTTGATGAAAATGCCACCGTACTGCAGCAGATTTTCCGCGGCGAATCTCCATTTATGAAAGTGCTGCGTCATTATGAACAGACTCTGGATGCATTAGAACGCGACCCGTCTAACGAAAAATTAATGCAGCAGCTTCTGGATTTAAGCGCTCAGATGGATGAACAGAACGCATGGCAGCTGGAAAGTGAAGCAAAAGCTATTTTAAACAAGCTGGGGATTCACGATTTCTCTGCCAAAGTATCCTCTTTATCCGGCGGGCAGCGCAAACGCATTGCACTGGCCGGGGCATTAATCCGTCCATGCAATCTGCTGATTCTGGATGAACCAACCAACCATCTGGATAACGAAGCCATCGAATTTTTAGAGCAGCATCTGAAAGCAAAAAACTGCGCTCTGTTAATGGTTACCCACGACCGCTATTTTCTGGATCGTGTCACCAATCGAATTCTGGAATTATCCAATGCAAAATTATATGCCTACGAAGGCAATTACGAAACCTTTTTAGATTTGAAAACCCAGCGCGAAGAAAGCGAACGCCGCATGCAGGAAAAGGCCCACGCCCTTTACAAGCAGGAGCTGGCCTGGATGCGTAAAGGAGTAGAAGCCCGCCGCACAAAACAGAAGGCCCGCATCGAACGATTTTATGAGCTTGAGGATTCCCTTACCAGTCAGCAGGACGAGAAAATGGAAATCTCTCTGCAGCACTCCCGCCTGGGGAAAAAGATCATCGAAATTGATCACCTTCGCAAAACCTTTGGCGACAAAGTCTGCATTGCCGATCTCAGCTACGCTGTTGTACGGGATGACCGTATTGGTATCATCGGCAATAACGGACTCGGCAAATCCACCCTGTTGAATATTCTGGGCAAAGATATGCCGTACGATAGCGGCTCCGTTGTCTGGGGCGATACCGTGCGCATCGGCTATTACACGCAGGATAACAGCGAACTGCCGTTAAATATGCGGGTAATCGATTACATTCGCGAAAAAGGCGAATACATTCACAGCAGTGACGGTTCTCTGATTTCGGCAGCCCGTATGCTGGAACGCTTCTTATTCAGCGGCGCCCAGCAGCATTCGCTGATCCAGAACCTCTCCGGCGGGGAAAAACGCCGTCTGTATCTGCTTGGCGTATTAATGGATGATGTAAACGTGCTGCTTCTGGACGAACCAACCAACGATTTAGATATCCAGACTCTGCAGATTTTAGAAGACTTCATCGACCACTTCTCCGGGCCGGTAATCGCAGTCAGCCATGACCGCTATTTTTTAGACCGTATTGCACATCGCATTTTCTCGTTTGAAGGAAACGGCCGGGTAGAGATTCACACCGGCAATTACAGCGATTACGCCGAACGCAAACAGCTGGAAGAGCCTGTTGTCACCGCACCAGTCGAAAAAGAAAAAAAAGCAGACACTCGTCAGCGCACACAGAAGCTCAAATTCAGCTATCAGGAAGCGAAAGACTACGAGACTATTGAAGCGGATATTGAAGCCTTAGAAGCGAAAATAAACCAGTGTGACGCCGACATGGCGGCTAACAGCACAAACTTTGTAAAGCTGAACGAAATCGGCAAAGTAAAAGAAGAATTAGAAACACAGCTTATGGAGAAAATGGAACGCTGGGAATATCTGATGGAAAAAGCTGAGCAGATTGCACAGCAGAAATAACATAGCACTTTACTGCATAAACATCACACAAATACAAAAACCGGTTACGGCATCAAAACGCCGCAGCCGGTTTTTTGTTTGTCGCAGACTCTATAGCAGATTCGTAAAAAATAAAAAAGACAGCCTGTATAAACAGACTGCCTTTAACACGGAGATGGAGAGATTTGAACTCTCGCGCCAGTTGCCCGGCCTACCGCATTTCGAGTGCGGACCCTTCAGCCACTTGGGTACATCTCCACGAGTAAACAATTATTTTTTGCGACGCAGTTCAGCAAAAAAATCTTTCATCATCTGGCTGCATCGTTCCTGTGCAATCGGCCCCACAATGTGTACATTATGGTTAAAACCCGGAAACTGCAGCAGATTTAACTGACTGCCTGCCGAACCGAATTTAGGTTCGCTGGCGCCAAATACTACCGTGTGAACACGACTGTTAATCAACGCACCGCAGCACATCGGGCAAGGCTCCATGGTTACATAGAGCGTACAGTTTTCCAGCCTCCAGGTGCCAAGATTCTTACCAGCATCCCTTAACGCACAGATTTCCGCATGCGCCGTCGGGTCGTTATCCCGCTCCCGCAGGTTATGCCCCCGGCCTACAATTTCGCCATTGCATACAACCACCGCACCAATTGGTACTTCACCAATAGCCGCCGCTAATTCCGCCTCTTTAATTGCCTCTTCCAGAAATAAAAGATGTTCGTCCATGGTCATAGCGTGGCTCCTTCGCGATTGTTGCCTATATATTCTACATGAAATCATAGTCAATGTCAATGAATCAGCAGAAAAAACAAGGCCCTCCGAAGAGAGCCTTGTGAAAGTTCAAGGTGTAATTACTTATTACAGGTTGAACAGGATGTCAGCAGTAGCGCCGTTTTCATTGTAGTTTACAGCAAATACATTTATCATTAAATTTTGTGTTGTATTATTATTTCTGTTTCGCCTGTTTTTTTACTGCCAGCATGAATTTTGGCAGTGCCAGTACGCGTTTGAAGCGGGTTGGCTGAATCAGCAGACGATAGAGCCATTCCAGACTCATTTTCTGCATCCATTTTGGTGCACGTTTTACATTGCCGGATAATACGTCCATGCTGCCGCCGATGCCCATACCTACCGGAATGCCTAAATCGGCTAAATGATCTGCAATCCAGTATTCCTGTTTTGGTGCGCCTAATGCTACGAATAATACATCCGGTTTCAGCTGTTCCAGTTCGGCTAAAATCTGTTTTTCCTCTTTGGCATTAAAGTAGCCGTGGTGGGTGCCGATGATATTGCAGCCCGGGAATTTATCGCGGATGTTCATGGCTGCGGTAGCGGCAACCCCTGGAGCGGAGCCCAGAATATAGATTTTCCATTTATCTTTAGCGGAGCGTTCGCAGATGCTGTTTACTAAATCGATGCCGGTTACACGCTGCTCTAATGGTTCGCCCAGCTGACGGCTTGCCCATACCACGCCGGAGCCGTCGGCAGTTACCATCTGCGCGTTGTTGATAACATTACGCATTTTTTCGTTTTTGCTTGCCTGATAAATAATCTCCGCATTAGCGGTTACAATCTGATTGGATTTGCCGCTGGCAATAAATTCAGCGATTTTGTCCAGTGCCTGCTGGCTGTTTACTTTATCAATACCGATTCCTAAAATCTCTAAACGTTGTTCCATAAATTTCTCCCCCTCACTGGAGCATTACTGCATCTGTGCTGCATCTGGATTTTCTTCCGGCAGAACCTCTGGTTCGCCGTGCTGCATTTTATTTACGATATCGTTAATGGCATTCATATCCGGCTCTACATAGTTGACGCCGTTGAGCCATAATTCGCTGCCTACAAAGCTGTAGGTTTTGATATTTTCGGTACCCATGCCAAGTACGGTAGTACCGTAAGATGTCATCTGGCGTACGCTCATGTCGGTTTCGATGCTGTCCATCACGGCACTTACCACGTTCAGCGCCTGCGACATACTCATGCCTTTTACTTTTTCGGTCAGCGCTGCAATAAACTGCTGCTGACGTTCGATACGGCCGTAGTCCCCGGTACCGTCGCCTCTCCAGCGTACAAAGGCCAGTGCATCGGCACCGTCCAGTGTCTGATAGCCAGGCAGCAGGTCAATGGCTTCTAACGGTTTATACATACGGGTCGGTACTTCGACATTTACACCGCCCAGCGCATCAATTACGTTAATAAAGCCGTCAAAGTTTACTTTTACATAATGGTCAATTTCAACACCTAACAGGTTTTCCACCGAACTCTGTACAAGCGGAATGCCGCCATAACTCATGGCGTGGTTGATTTTATCATGGCCGTGGCCTTCAATAGCAACACGGGTATCACGAGGCAGCGAGAACATAGATGCTTCTTTTGCACCCGGGCGCAGTGTTGCGACGATGATAACATCGGCTCTGGCTACATTTTCGCCTTCGCGTTCGTCACAGCCCAGCACCAGCACGTTAATATTATCCCGCATTTCCTGATCGGCATTGTTTGCATAATATTCATCCACCGGTGGCAGAACAGCATTCATAGCCCCATAGCCGCAGACTACACCGCCAATCAGCATCAGAAACAGCAGTAAAAATCCGGCTGCCGGATGAAGCGAACGACGTTTTTTATAGACTCTTGTCTGTGGTTCTTCTTTGATTCGCTCCCGGTATGGACGCGATACCGGAATTACCGGTTCCTCAGATTCTTCCGCAATCAGTTCGGTTTCCGCATTCGCCGGTTCTTCCGGCTCTGCCGCTATAGCAGAAGGCGGTTCCGGTTTTTCGACAGGCGGTGCGGTAAAGTACCAGTCTTTGCCCGATACATCAGTCGATTTTTTTGGTTCCTGCACCGGTTCAATTGTTTCGTCATCTATTTTAGCGAAAAAGAATCCGTTTTTTTTCGGTTTCTCTTTTTTCTTCTTTTTGTGTCGTTCGCTGCGGGAGGGGATTTTCTGTTCCTCCATGCGAACACCTCCTTAAATGGTTTGCATATCGCGTTTATATCAGTTATTCGCCGCGCAGTGCGGCTTTGATATTGCTTTTATAGGCTTCTACGCCCGGCTGATCAAACGGGTTCACGCCGGTTAAATAGCAGCTGACTGCACAGGCTTTTTCAAAAAAGTATACCATATATCCAAAAGACCGGGCACTCAGTTCGCTTACCGTTAAGCGGATATTAGGTGTATGATTTGCCAGATGGGCTTTACGTGCACCGGCTTCTACAATCTGATTCAGCTGGTGCATAGATTTGGCAATCCCGGCATAGGCACTGTGTTCCAGCGATACATCCTTGCGGATTTTTTCGATGGTCAGCACTGTTTCAAAGAAAATCTGCCGTCCGTCCTGCAAAAACTGCCCCATAGAGTGCAAATCGGTAGACATCTGCATAGACATCGGGATAACCCCTTTGCCGTTTTTACATTCGCTTTCGCCGAATAACTGCTTGAGCCACTCGGTAAAATAACGCAGACGACCTTCGTATACTTCAAAAATTTCGATTACCTTGCCGTCCTGCTGCAGTAAATTGCGCAGCAGACCGTACTGATAACAGATGCTGGTGCTGATATCGGCATTATCGCAGGCCTTGCAGGCTTCTTTTGCGCCTTCCAGCATGGAGATAATATCAATACCGGCCACCGCAATCGGCAGCAGCCCGACCGGAGTTAACACCGAATAGCGCCCGCCGATATCATCGGGTACGATAAAGGTTTTATAGCCCAGTTCATCCGCTTCGGCCCGCAGAGTGCCTTTTTCTGCATCGGTAATGGCATAAATGCGTTTTGCCGCATCTGCCAGGCCATAACGGTTCTGCACATAGCTGCGTAAAATTTCAAAGGCAATGGATGGTTCCAGTGTGGTGCCTGATTTCGAAATCACACAAAGGCAGACTTCCTCATCGTTTAACCGTTCCAGCAGCTCCTCATAGTAGATAGCGCTTAAATGATGCCCCGCAAAATAAATACGCGGGCGATTCATCTTACCAGCATAATGTTCGTTGTAAAAAGGCGACTGCAAAAGCTCAATGCAGGCTTTCGCCCCTAAATACGAGCCGCCAATCCCGATTACCACCAAGGCTGTACACTTGCCGCGGATTTCCTCCGCCGTATCTAAAATATCACGCAAAAGCGATGGTTCCATTCGTAACGGCCAGTCCACCCAGCCGGTATAGGCGTCGGTTTGCTTATTCAGTTTTTCGTGAATCTCTGTGATTGTTTGCTGATGCTCCTGCCAGTTTGTAAAACCCGGCTGCACCCAGCAATCCATCGTTATCATCGTCTGTTCACTTCATTTCTATGTAGTATAAACCTGCCCGTCTTCTACAATTCTAAATGCAGAAAATATCATTTTATTATAGCATAAACGAAGCATATGTACAATCAAAATAGCAAAAAACAAGGCCCTCCGAAGAGAGCCTTGTAAAGATTCAGGCTAATGCCTGAGTCAAATTATTTAGCGAACAGAATGTCAGCTGTAGCGCCGCTTGTCCTGAGTTTTGAATACGCGCCCTTATTTTACATAACATTTTTTAGGAGGAAACGTGATATGCATGGTAACTAAGTGGCAGAGTTGGTGGTGTGTGTTTTTCGCTTAATGAATAGGGCTGAGATGCAAAAGTGGTGTAAGTGGTGTGTTTTGCAGAAACTTTTTGAAAATAAAGAATAAAGTCAGATAGATTAGAAAAACGCACCATATGCACCACCTGTGCCACGA
>ERZ808026.206-NODE-206-length-12431-cov-3.748098_pt1 | contig 12431 bp, 11 predicted proteins | sample MGYA00380182_ERZ808026 | MGnify/ENA primary metagenome ERZ808026 (study PRJEB31490, sample SAMN06133376) | cow dung metagenome | isolation source: H9 | host: cow | place: China: Chengdu | collected 2015-05 ... | reverse complement strand
GCTGGCAATCATCGGCTCATTAATCAGTGTGGTATCATTTGTGGTACTGTTTTGGATCCAGACAAAAAACGTATGGGTATTCACTGCTTTTTATGTAGTTGCATATTTAGGACAGGCTTTTTTTTCGTTGATTTGCTGGGCGATGATTACGGATGTGATTGATGATACAGAGGTAAAAACAGGAGAGCGTTCAGATGGAACAATTTATTCCATTTATTCCTTTGCAAGAAAAATAGGACAGGCTGCAGCAGGTGGTCTTGGCGGTTTTGCGCTGGCAATGACGGGATTTGATGAGAGCGTGCAGGTTCAGACACAGTCTGTTGTAGATGGGATTTATGATGTGGCAACCTTATATCCTGCAATTATTTATATTTCAGTAGGGTTGGTGCTCATTTTTATTTATCCGTTAGGAAAGAAACAGGTACAGGAAAATGAGTTTGTCTTGAAAATGAAAAGAGAAAAGTAATTATGAATGGAGGAACGTGCGAATGAAGCAGATTATTTTTCATATTGATGTGAATTCAGCATTTCTTAGCTGGACTGCTGTGGAAAAACTGAAAAACGGATCTGATGTGGATATCCGGGAGATTCCTGCCATCATCGGTGGAGATGAAGCCAGTCGTCACGGCATCGTGCTGGCAAAATCAGTGTCTGCCAAGAAATATGGTGTCACCACAGGGGAGCCTGTCGCAGCAGCTCTTCGCAAATGCGCCAATCTTGTAATGGAGCCTCCAGATCATCAGATGTATCGGGAATACAGCCGGAGGCTGATGGAATATTTTAAGACCTATACGCCGGATATTGAGCAGCTATCGGTGGATGAATGCTTTTTAGATTATACGCCGATCGCCCATTTATATGGTGAACCGGTTGCGTTTGCTCATCGTCTGAAGGGTGAGGTGCGTGAAAAGTTTGGATTTACCGTGAATGTAGGAATTTCTGAGGTGAAGATTCTTGCGAAAATGGCCAGTGATTTTCAAAAGCCGGACAGGGTTCATACACTATGGAAGTCAGAAATAGAAGAAAAAATGTGGATGCTTCCGGTTTCGGAGCTTTATATGGTGGGTAAATCCTCTCTGCCAAAGCTTCGAAACCTGGGTATCAAGACCATTGGGGATCTGGCCCGGATGAATCCGGATATTTTAGAGGCTCATTTAAAAAGCTTTGGAAAATTAATTTGGGAAAATGCTAACGGAATCGGTTCGGATGTGGTAGAATCGGAAGAGGCAGCAGCCAAGGGTGTGGGAAACTCCACTACCTTGCGGGAGGATGTGACGGATGCAGGGCATGCAAAGAAGGTGCTTCTTGAACTTGCAGAGTCGGTTTCAGGAAGACTTAGAAAACATGACTTTCTGGCAGGAAATATAGCGGTAGAAGTCAAGTACGCCGATTTTACAAAATGTTCCCATCAGGCTCCTTTTTTAACACCCACAAACTCAACAGCAAGGATTTATGAATTGTCCTGTCAGTTGTTTGATGAGCTGTGGAATGGCTCTCCCATCAGATTATTAGGGATCAGAGCCTCCAAGCTTCAGGATGTGGGTGAACCGGTGCAAATGTCTCTTTTTGATATGGATTTTTCAAAAGAGGCTGCAATACCCCAACAAAGAGAAAGAACGGGACCAACGGCAGAGAAACTGGAAAAGATTGATAAAGCCATGGATTCCATCAAGAAGCGATTCGGTGATGGGGCAATTATACGCGGAAGTGTACTGATGAAGGATAAACAACCAACATCTGCTCAGGAAGAATAAGAAGTGGATTGAAAATATACAGAAAAGAGGATGAGTATGTACAGAGAAACAGCGAAATTAATTTTATACAGAGATTTGGGAGAAGACAGCATTCTCTTAAAGCTTGCAGGGATTTTTGAGGATTTTGAAACAGGCAGTGAAAGCAAAGCACGTCTGATCACAAGAATTTATGAACAGATGAAGGCACTGCTTGATACTGCCACGGTTTATGGATTTGATAAAAATTTATGGCATAACTACCTGACTTTTATCTTATTGACTAACGAAAACTCTTTTTCCATGACAAGTGAGAAGGTTGGGGCCAATGATGGCACAGTCAATCATTTTGCAAAAGCAGATTTTAAGGTGTTTAAGAATCTGTTTGATTATAATTTTTCAAAAATTGAGGAAGAATTGGAAATTGATTGCTTTTCAACCATCTGCAATTATAAAGCGATTGGTAAGAAAGAGCGCATGTATAACAAAAATGTCAGCGAAAAGGTGCAGGCAGTCAGTGAAAAGATTGAACAGGCAAAAGACGAAAATGAAATCTTTGATATTGTAACGGATTTCTATAAAGCCTATGGTGTGGGGATGTTTGGTTTAAACAAAGCATTCCGCATTAAGAGCATGCCGGACGGAGTAGAATTTTTGCCGATCAATAATACGGAAAAGGTAATGCTTTCAGATCTAGTGGGTTATGAGATTCAGAAACAGAAGCTCATTGACAATACAGAGGCCTTTGTAGAGGGAAGAGCTGCAAATAACTGTCTTTTGTTTGGGGACAGCGGTACGGGAAAATCTACAAGTATCAAAGCAATTTTAAATGAATATTATGACCGCGGACTGCGCATGATTGAAATTTATAAGCATCAGTTCAAGGATTTATCCAATATCATTGCCCAGATTAAAAACAGAAACTATCGTTTCATTATTTATATGGATGATTTATCCTTTGAAGAATTTGAAATTGAATACAAGTTTTTAAAGGCTGTGATCGAAGGCGGCATGGAAACAAAGCCGGACAATGTGCTGATCTATGCCACATCCAACAGACGTCATCTGATCAGAGAAACATGGAGTGACCGCTCTGATATGTCCCAGGATGAATTGCATCGTTCGGACACTATGCAGGAAAAATTATCTCTGGTAGCAAGATTTGGTGTAACCATCAATTACTCCAAACCAACCAAAAAAGAATTCAATCATATTGTGGTGGAACTGGCGAAGAGATATCCGGAAATCAAGCTGACAGAGGAAGAACTGATGGCAAAAGCAAATATGTGGGAAATGAGCCATGGCGGCGTTTCCGGACGTACAGCACAGCAGTTTATCAATTACCTGGCAGGGAAGGAGCCTTTGGAATAAGATGTTGAAACTAGGTTCCCATGTGGGAATGAGCGGCAAGAAGATGATGCTTGGTTCGGTGGAAGAAGCATTGTCCTACGGTGCAAATACCTTTATGATCTACACCGGCGCACCCCAGAATACAAAACGAAAAGACCTATCAGAATTAAATATTGAAGCAGCCGGAAAATGTATGGCAGAGAATGGGATTGAAGAATTTATCGTACATGCCCCATATATTATTAATCTGGGTAATACCATCAAGCCGGAAACCTATGAAATCGCGGTGGAATTTTTAAGTCTGGAACTGCAGCGGACGATGGCCATGGGGAGTAAGGTACTGGTACTTCATCCGGGAGCTCACGTAGGTGCAGGGGTGGAAGCCGGTGTTGCTTCTATCGTAAAAGGCATCAATGAAGTGCTGACGGCAGACACGGACTGTTATATCGCGCTGGAGACAATGGCCGGAAAAGGGACAGAGATCGGAAGAAGCTTTGAGGAGCTGGCCATGATCTATGAGGGAGTAAAATATAACGACAAGCTTCGAGTATGCTTTGATACCTGCCATACCCATGATGCAGGCTATGACATTGTCCATGATTTTGACGGCGTAATTGAAAAATTCGATAAAATCATCGGAAAAGACCAGATTGCAGTATTCCACATCAATGACAGTAAAAATGTATTTGGAGCAGGAAAAGACCGCCATGCAAACCTGGGAGAAGGTGAAATCGGTTTTGAAGCAATCAAAAATATTGTATGGCATCCGGAGTTTATGCATGTGCCGAAAATACTGGAAACCCCGTGGATTCCTGCAAATGACGGCAGCAAGAACAGCTTTCCGCCATATAAAGAGGAAATAAAACGACTAAGAATGGCAGCGGTTGATTGAAAAACTGACTAAAAAATGATATAATCACTAGATTCATTATAAATTTGAATACAAAGAGAGGAAAACCTATGAAAAAAATTATAGATTTAATTGAAGCTGAAGTTGTAAAGGCTTTTGAAGCGGCGGAAATCGATACGAAATTTGCAAAAGTTTCTTTATCGAATCGTCCTGACCTTTGCGAATATCAGTGTAATGGTGCCATGGCAGCAGCAAAACAGTATCGTAAAGCACCTATCATGATCGCAAATGCAGTTGTAGAAAAATTACAGGAAAGTGATTGCTTTGCAGAAGCTGCAGCAGTGAATCCGGGATTTATCAACATCAAAGTTTCTCCTGCATTTTTATCAAATTACTTAAACGGTATGCAGGAAGATGAAAGACTGGGATGTGACAAGGTGGAAAAACCGCAGACCATCGTAATTGATTACGGCGGACCAAACGTTGCAAAACCACTTCATGTAGGACATTTACGTTCTGCCATCATTGGGGAAAGTGTGAAACGCATCAGTAAATTTATGGGTCACAATGTCATCGGTGATGTTCACCTTGGTGACTGGGGGCTTCAGCTGGGTCTCATTATTACAGAATTAAGACTTAGAAAACCGGATCTGGTATATTACGATGAAAGCTTTGAAGGAGAATATCCTGCAGAAGCTCCATTTACAATTTCCGAATTAGAAGAAATCTACCCAACAGCAAGCGGTAAATCCAAAGAAGATGAAGCATACAAAGAAGCTGCTTTAAAAGCAACCCATGAATTACAGCAGGGCAGAAGAGGATACCGTGCGTTATTACAGCATATTTTAAATGTATCTGTCACAGACCTTAAGAAAAATTACGCAAACTTAAATGTGTCCTTTGATTTATGGAAAGGTGAATCTGACGCACAGGCATATATTCCGGATATGGTTGAAAAACTGAAAAATGAAGGATTTGCTTATGAAAGCGAAGGCGCACTGGTTGTGGACGTGAAAGAAGAAACTGATACAAAGGAAATTCCGCCATGTATGATCTTAAAATCAGACGGAGCGTCTCTTTATACTACCACAGACCTTGCAACCCTTGTTCAGCGTGAAGAAGATTTCCATCCGGACGAAGTGCTCTACATTGTAGACAAACGTCAGGAAATGCATTTCATTCAGGTGTTCCGTTGTGCGAAAAAGACCGGCATCGTAAACGAAAATACAGAGTTGAAATTCTTAGGATTTGGCACCATGAACGGCAAGGACGGCAAGCCGTTTAAGACCCGTGACGGCGGTGTTATGAGACTGGAAACATTGATTGCGGATATCAATGAACAGATGTATCAGAAAATCATGGAACGTGGGGAACAGTCTGAAGAAGAAGCAAGAGCAACTGCGAAAATCGTGGGACTTTCTGCAGTAAAATATGGTGACTTATCAAACCAGGCTTCTAAAGATTATATTTTCGATATTGACAGATTTACATCATCAGAAGGTGATACCGGCCCATACATTCTCTATACAATTGCCCGTATCAAATCTATTTTAAGAAAATACGAAGAATTAAAGGGTGGTGTTTCAGATCTTGCCATTGGTGAAGCAACCAATGATGGTGAAAAAGCACTGATGCTGGAACTTACAAAATTCAATGCCATGATGGAAAATGCCTGTGCAGAGCATGCACCGCATAAGGTATGTGCATTCATTTATGATCTGGCAAATGCATTTAACAAGTTCTATCATGATACAAAAATCATGGGAGAAGAGGACGAAAAGAAACAGGCATCCTATATTGCCCTTTTGGTTCTCACAAGAAAAGTATTAGAAGCATGTATCGATGTGCTTGGATTTGAAGCACCGGATAGAATGTAAATCAAAGAGATTATGAAAAAACTTTGGAAAAGATTATTGATGCTGCTTGCAGTCATAATAGCTGCAGCAGGAGCAGCAAAATTTTTGTATGATGACTATTATACGCTAAAAGAGGCTGATCTGATCCTGTTTATGGGTCAGAGCAATATGAGTGGTGCCGGCGGCAATGCCAAGGAGGCACCGGAGCTGATCAAAGGGGCAGGATATGAATATCGTGCCATTTCCCAGCCGGAAGAGCTGTGCGTCCTTGCAGAGCCTTTTGGAGAAAATGAAAACAGAGAAGGATATTTAGATGACAGAGGGCTGATTCCAAGAAACGGCTCACTTGTAACCTCCTTTGTGAATGCTTATTATGAGCAGACCAGGGAACGTGTGGTAGCAGTCTCTGCATCCCGTGGTTCCGCAAGAATCAGTTCTTTTAATGATTATCTTTTGGAAGATGTGATTCAAAGACTGGAAAATGCCAAGCGTGTGATGACTGAAAAGAAGGTCAATATCCGACACATTTATATGGTTTGGCTTCAGGGCGAAACAGACGCTTATCTGGAAATCCGAAAAGAAGAATACATAGGCGAAATGCAGAAAATGCTTTTTACGCTGCAGCCATATGGCGTGGAAAAATGCTTTGTGATCCAGATCGGAAACGGTATTTGTGATGGAGTTGCCTTTGATTGTACGGAAATGCAGAAAACACAGGAACAGCTTTGTGAGACAGATGAGAATTTTGTACTGGTATCTACCCTTGGGAAAAGTTTAAGTGAGCCGCCATATATGGAGGACGGAATTCATTTTACCCAGCAGGCACTGAATATTCTTGGTGAAGATGCAGGAACCAATGCAGGAAAATACGTGCAGGCTCTGACAGAAGGAAGGTAATGGCTTTGAGAAAAATTTGGAATGTATTATGGCCTTTGTTTATCTATGTGATCGCACAGAATGTGGTTTCAATCATCGGAATGATGATTTTAGGCAATGAAGAAATGTTCTATAGGTATGCAGTGCTGTTTTTAATTATTGCAGCAATCATCTGTATCCCGATTTATTACCGAATGCATAGAGAGGACTTTCGGAATGCAGGAGAAAAGAAGCCGGAGATTCCAATGAGCAACAAAGATTATCTTGCAATCATTATCTGTGGAGCAGCAATTGCAGTGGCAATGAATAATATCATTTCCCTTACTCCGCTGCCGAGTATGTTTCCCGGCTACGAGGAAACCAACCAGGTGCTGTTGGGTGGAGGAATGGTATTACAGATCTTAAGTGCCGGAATTTTAGGCTGTATCGTTGAAGAACTCAGCATGAGAGGTGTAACCTATCTGCGTATGAAACGTTACTGGGGAAAGAATCCGGCGATTATTTTAAGCGCAGCAGTATTTGGAATTTATCATTTTAATGTGGTTCAGGCAGTCTATGCTTTCGTTTTAGGTATCTTTTTTGCATGGGTCTATGAACGGTACGGTACTTTGTGGGCGCCAATCATTGCCCATATGTCGGCAAATCTTTTTGTAATATTATTAGGTTCCAGTCAGGCAGTCAGCCATGCCCTGGAAACAATGGTAGGGTACTGTCTGATCACCTGTATTTCTATACTCGTGTTTTATTATGGATGGCGTTGGATGAAACAGACCAATCCACTGATTGAACTGGAATTTATTCCTAAAGAGCCGGATACTTTACAAAAACTTACGGAAGAATATAAAGAACAGGAAAGAGAGGACCACAGGCCTTGAGAAAACAGGGATTTGAAAAGTATATTTATCTAATGCTGGCAGGATTTGGGGCAATCTCCTTAAGCATTCTCTTTTTCTTCCTGCTATTTAAAATTGATGCAGTGGGTGGCTATTTAAAAGCGGCTGCCAATACGTTGATGCCATTTATCTTAGGCTGTGTGATGGCATATTTGATCTATCCAATCAGCCAGGGGATTACACTTTACCTGGATAAGCTGACGGGAGAAAAATATAAAAAAGCAACCTTATCTATCGGTATTTTTTCCGGTCTGATCATTTTTGTGGTTGCGATCTATTTATTATTATGGATGCTGCTTCCGCAGTTAATAGAGAGTATTACTTCTATTATTGTTGGTATGCCGGGGATGGTAGAGAGTCTTTCGGACTGGGTTGCAGCCTTATTAAAAGATAATCCAAAGCTTCAGGAGGCGGCAAATGTTGCACTGGAAAGCTCTACTGTAGAGCTGCAGGAGTGGCTGACAGAGACCATAATTCCAAAGGCACAGCAGTTGCTCACAACTCTTTCTGCCAGCGTACTTTCCACTTTCTGGTTTTTATTTGATTTTGTAATTGGGATTATTGTTTGTGTCTATGTATTGAGTTCGGCAGATAAGCTGATGCGACAGGCAAAAATGGTGGTCAGTGCTGTTGCACCCAAAAAACATATCGAAACAATCTTTGAAATCATATATGAAATGGATCAATGTTTTGGCGGTTTTATCAGAGGTAAGCTGTTGGATTCTCTGATCATCGGTGTTCTTTGCTTTATCTGTATTTCACTTATGGGCATGCCTTATCCGGTGCTGGTAAGTACCATTGTAGGTGTTACAAACATTATTCCGTTTTTTGGTCCGTTTATTGGTGCAGTTCCGGGAGTTATTTTGATCCTGACAGTCAATCCGATGCAGGCACTGTATTTTGTAATCTTTATTTTTATTTTACAGCAGTTTGACGGCAATATTTTAGGTCCTGCAATTTTAGGACAAAGTACAGGGCTTGGCAGTATCTGGGTATTATTCTCGATTCTGATTTTTGGAGATCTTTTTGGATTTGTGGGAATGATCATTGGAGTTCCTACCTTTGCAGTTATTTACTATTTGATCAGTAAGTATGTCTTTAAAAAGCTGAAAGAAAGAGAAATGGATGGAGTGGCAGAGGATTACAGATCACGCTATCCTGATAAACGTGTGGAACGTGAAGAAAAAAATGTTCAGAAAAATTTAGGCAAGGCAGAACGCTTAAATAAGTGGGAAGCTTTTGTGTCGAAACTGAAGGAGAAAAAGAACCGCTAGATTAGCGGTTCTTTTCGTATATCAGGCGTAATCCCTTTAATAATAGTTCGTTATCGTAAATGATTTTTTCCTCACAGTAAGGAATGATCACTTTAGAAAGGCCGCCGGTTGCAATGACGGTAACATCCTCTCTTCCAAGTTCTTTTCGAATTTTGCGGATCATTCCATCAATACAGGAAGCATTCCCGTAGATCATACCGCTTTTCATACAGTCAATGGTGTTGCGGCCGATGAGGCGTTTTGGCGGTTCAATACTGATGTGAGGCAGCTGTGCTGTTCTGGAAGTCAGAGAATCCATGGAAACCCGGATACCAGGTAAAATCATGCCTCCACGGTAACGTTTTTCCTCATCTATTACGGAGATGGTAGTAGCAGTGCCCATATCAATAAAGATCAATGGTACAGGATATTCGTTGATGGCTGCAACTGCATCAACAATTAAATCACTTCCTACGGAAGCCGGATTGTCCATCATGATGTTTAAGCCGGTCTTCACTCCGGGACCTACTACAAGGACTTCGCCGGAGATGATTTTTTCGGCAGAAGCTTTTAAAACATTCGTAAGAGGTGGGACAACAGAAGACACGATCCCGCCTTCCACCTGTTTTGGATTGATATCATAAATTTCTAATACATTTTTTAAACTGATGGCATATTCTAACTCGGTTTTTGTGTGGTCAGTGGATACGCGTTCTACAAAAAGTACTTCTTCTTTATCAAAACAACCCACAACAATATTTGTATTTCCAATATCAATTGCTAAAATCATAAGAATCCTCCAAAGGTTCATAGCCTATTTGATTTTAGTGTAACACTTGAACTTGTAAAAATCAACGCACTTTGATATACTCATTTTAATAGGTGAACTATGCCCTGACGGGATTTGAAGATAAAAGAGGACAAGAAGATGTTAAAAGGAAAAACTGTTATTTTAGGAGTCAGCGGAAGTATTGCTGCTTACAAGATCGCAAGTCTTGCAAGTGCACTGGTGAAGCTGCACTGTGATGTACATGTGATCATGACACAGAATGCAACAAATTTCATTCATCCCATTACATTTGAAACACTGACAGGAAACAAATGTCTGGTGGATACTTTTGATAGAAATTTTGACTATAGTGTAGAACATGTAGCGTTGGCTAAGAAGGCCGACGTGGTGATGGTTGCACCGGCAACGGCTAATGTGATTGCCAAAATGGCTCATGGCCTTGCAGACGATATGCTTACGACAACCATTCTTGCATGTCAGTGTCCAAAGATTGTCGCACCGGCCATGAACACAAGAATGTTCAGAAATTCCATCGTGCAGGATAACATGAAACTGTTAAAATGCTATGGCATGGAAGTGATTGACCCGGCCTGCGGATATCTGGCATGTGGAGATACGGGAGAAGGTAAGATGCCGGAACCGGAATTACTGCTTCAGTATATTTTAAAAGCCCTGATTACCGAAAAGGATATGGAGGGGCTTAATGTGTTGGTGACGGCAGGTCCCACACAGGAAGCAATTGATCCTGTAAGATACATTACCAACCATTCTACAGGAAAAATGGGCTATGCAATTGCAAAAGCTGCAGCTATGCGAGGGGCAAAAGTAACCTTGGTAAGCGGTCCTGTCCAGATTGCACCGCCGCCATTTGTAGAAGTAGTAAACGTTGTAAGTGCAGAAGAGATGTTCCGGGAAGTAACCTCTCGTGCACAGAAACAGGATATTATCATTAAGACTGCGGCAGTTGCGGATTATAGACCGGCAGTGGTGGCAGCAGAAAAAGTGAAGAAAAAAGATGGTGATCTTGGCATTGCGCTGGAACGCACCAAAGATATTCTGGCTCACCTTGGAGCAAATAAAAAGGAAGGCCAGTTCCTTTGCGGATTTTCCATGGAAACGGAAAATATGCTGGAAAATTCTATTACAAAGCTTGTGAAGAAAAACCTGGATATGGTAATCGCGAATAATTTAAAAGTGGAAGGTGCCGGTTTTGGTACCAATACCAATGTGGTAACGATCATTACAAGAAAAGGCGGAGAACAGCTTCCGCTGATGAGTAAGGATGATGTTGCAGATAAGATATTAGATGCGATCAGGAAGGAAAGAGCTGTGAAATAATCTGAAAAGTGAAAAGACTGTATCGGCCAACCGATACAGTCTTTTTTTGAATAAATTATCTCTTTAATACCTTTGTTAAGGTTAATGAAACAGTGCCTGAAAGGATACCGCATAAAATTGCTTCGATGAGTCCCTGAATACCTACCAATGCGATGACAAATGCCAATGGATTATTCACACCAAGAGAGGTTACCAGTGTCTGTACGTATTCTGTCTGATAGAAGAGAGCTACGAATGTTCCCATAAACAGAATGGTATTCAGTACCGGACAGGAAAATCCTGCAATGTAAAATCCTGCTTTTTTAAATTTGGTTCTGCGCATGAGTACGCCGATGAGTCCGCATAAAAATCCTTCTAAAATTCGTGGTACAAAGCACAGAAATAATACACCCAGTGGATTGGTCTGCAGCAGAATTGCTGACATACCTGCACCGGTCAATGCCTGGGCAAAGCTGGTAGCACCAAAAACACCGCCTAAAAATGCTCCTTCCTTAGGTCCAAGGACAATTGCTCCTACAGCCACCGGAATTGTCAGCAGTGTGATGGAAAGAAAAGGGGTCTTTAAGTAGCCAAGAGGAGTCATTGCCATAACAATGATGATGGCTGATATGAGAGCCAGTTCGACCATACTGCGGGTACCTTTTGTTGTTTTGTTTTCCATATTCAATTCTCCTTTGTCTGATAAAACGGCAAAATTGCCTGTCGTTCTGACAGACAATACTATAGCACCGAAAAATAGTTTACACAAGAAATTTCTAAAATCCGCCGAAAAACCGTAAAAAACAGGGTGTTAGTCAAAACTAATATATTGTGCGTTTTGGTAGAAAAAGGTATAATTTTAATAATATTATGTGTAAAAATGCACAAATAAAATAATAAGGGGGGAACCAAATATGCTGGATAAGTCTTATTACGACAAAACAGACGAGATTATTGAGCATTATGGACGAAAAGCCAGTTCTTTAATTCCTATCATGCAGGATGTTCAGGCAGAATACCGTTATCTGCCGGGAGAACTTCTTACTTACATTGCTAAGGAAATCGGGATTACTGAAACAAAAGCTTACAGTGTTGCTACTTTCTATGAAAACTTTTCCTTTGAAGCAAAAGGAAAATATGTCATTAAAGTATGTGATGGTACAGCTTGCCACGTACGTAAATCTACACCGGTTCTTGAAGCACTTTGGAAAGAACTTGGACTTAGTAAAAAGAAACATACAACAGATGACATGATGTTCACTGTTGAAACTGTTTCCTGTCTCGGTGCTTGCGGACTTGCTCCAACTATGATGGTTAATGAGGATGTACATCCTGCAATGACACCAGAAAAAGCACTTGCAGTAATTGAAGAATTGAGAGGTAAGGGCTGATGATTAAAAACAAAGAAGAATTGTTAGATGTTAGAAAATCGGCAGTAGAAGAACTTGCTTCTTATAATTGTCGTATTTTAGTCTGCTCAGGTACAGGATGTATCGCAACAGGCTCCAATAAGATC
>ERZ808026.202-NODE-202-length-12509-cov-4.901786_pt1 | contig 12509 bp, 9 predicted proteins | sample MGYA00380182_ERZ808026 | MGnify/ENA primary metagenome ERZ808026 (study PRJEB31490, sample SAMN06133376) | cow dung metagenome | isolation source: H9 | host: cow | place: China: Chengdu | collected 2015-05 ... | reverse complement strand
CACCCTCAACGGTATCCAACTGGAAGTCATCCATTCCATTGCTTTGCAACACCAAATTGCCATACTCTTCCAGCGTATAGTCTTCCGCCCCCTCCATCAGGGAAAACTCTTCTTTCAGGCCAAGCACCACTACATCCCCGGTCTCATATCCCACGGTAAAGTTTTCAGCATCAAACTCTCTGAATTCATCCGTCAGGGTAATGCTCATTCCCTGTGCAGAAAACGTCTTGGGTTGGGCTTCCTGATTGCATCCAATAAAGATGCCGGCCACGAAACCCACAAGTATGGACACACACAGGATGGCTATGCCCTTACGTGTTCCTTTTTTTCTGTTTTCCATAACTTCCACTCCTTCATTATTATCGAATCGGAAGGGATTGCCCGCCAGGGGATTCCACAGGGTTTTACCAGAAAGATATACATCGTTCTGTCCATCGGAGAGCTGATACATCTCGCTGCAATAGTCTTTGCTCAGCTTATCGCCAATCACAAAAATCTTGGCTCCCTGCTCGCCAATCTGGAAGATTTTTTCTTCTCCATTTTTCAGTTCGCCCAGTTTACGGCAGGGCACTTTGTTGATCATCAGCTCGTATTCGGCATGGTCTTCGATATAAACCTTTACTTTCAAAAGAGAAGCTACTACGCTCTTGGTTCGTTTGATTGTTAAGTTTCTCACGCTGACCGCCTCCTTGATTGCAAGTATACACCACTCCGACATGTTTTGCAATGAAGTGCAAAACAAAACGCCCAGAATCTTTCGATTCTGAGCGTTTTTTTTGGCAAGTTGCACCGATTTAGATATCGGGATTAAAAGTATTGAATAAATTGTAGTTTATAATACCGTGTAACTCGCATCGGATAATTTATTCATTGCTCTCTTATAGTGTTATTTCTCTTTATACGATTCCCATTGCCATTTCTACCAACAACGCAACGACAACGACCAACGCCGAGATGATAAAACCGTGGATCATCGGACGGATACCGGCTTTCTTCATGCTTGAGAAGGATGTGTTCAAACCGATGGCTGCCAATGCACATACCATAAGGAATTTGCTTGCACTCTTGGTGCCGGATACAACAGCGGCAGGAATTGGGAACACGCTTGCTACAATAGACATTGCAAGAAATCCGAGAATAAACCAAGGGAATATCTTTGCAATGCTGAAATTTGCCTTCAGTTCGCTTCCGTTTTTGCTGTTTGCAAGAGCTTCTTTGCGCTTAAGACGGAGCTGCACAAAAGCAAAGGTAATAACGGTAGGAATAATCGCAAGGGTTCTTGTGAGCTTTACCATTGTGGCAAAATCACCTGCGCCTTCTGAGAAGGCATAGCCGGTCGCAACAACGGAAGAAGTATCGTTAACTGCCGTTCCCGCCCAAATACCGAATGCCTGATCGGTCATTCCCATCGCTTGTCCCATAATGGGAAACAATACGATCATTGCCATATCGAACAGAAAAGTAGCAGACATAGCATAAGCTACATCGTTATCGTCTGCATCGATAGTCGGGGCAATAGCGGCAATGGCAGAGCCACCGCAAATACCCGTACCGGCAGAGATAAGGTTGGAGAGCTTCCAATTGAGTCCCAACGCCTTACCGATAAAATAACCACCGCCAAAACAAGTAAGTAAAGTAAATATCATAACGGTAAGGGACATTTTACCTACGTTGAGGATAGTCGTAATATTGAGGGACAAGCCAAGCAGAATAATGGCAAATTTCAAAATCTTCTTGGATGTAAATTTGAGCCCCGATGCAAAGACTTTTGTATTCCTCAAAAAATGATTGAGGACCATACCGATGAACATTGCAATAACGGCAGAGCCAATAAGGTGGATAGGCAGCAGACTTTCAAGCCAGCACGCAAGAAGAGCCACACCTACAGATAATATTATTCCGGGAAAAACTTTTAATACTTTCATAAACAATCTCCTACTTTCACTTACACCTCTTGATTATACTACAGTTTTGTGATAAAATCAAATTATCATTTATTATCGGATGATAATATGAGTTAATTGGAGATTGTTATGTTAGATTACAGAGTGCTTACCTTCCTTGCCCTTTATGATGAAATGAACTATCGCAGAACGGCGGAAAAACTGAATATGACACAGCCGGGTGTCACGCAGCATATTCATTATTTGGAGAATTATTACGGTGTGAAGCTGTTTGAGTATGATGGACGGACACTATCAAGAACAAAGAACGCCCAGCGGCTAAAGCGTTATTTTGATAGCATCAAGGCAGAGGAAGCTGACATCCGTGAAAAGTTTATGCCCACAGATACCGTTCATATGACCGTTGGTGCAACCAAAACTATTGGCGAATTTGTTATCGTGCCGGAGATTCGTTCCTTTCTGCAAGAGCCAAACCATACGCTCGATTTGATCGTTGATAACACCGAAGTTCTTTTACATATGCTTGAAAAGGCAGAGATCGATTTTGCTATTATAGAGGGTGTATTTGACAAATCCAAATATGGCTACCACCTTTACAAAAAAGAAGCGTTTGTAGGGGTCTGTGCAAAAAGCCATCCTTTTGCCAATAAGACCGTGACCCTTGAAGATATTTTTTCAAAGGACATTGTGGTCAGAGAGCCGTATTCGGGAACGAGAACATTATTGCATAATGCAATTACAGACCGAGGTTTTTCCCTTGACAACTTTAAGCGTTGTATCTCTGTCAGTAATTTTTCCGTGATCTGCGACATTGTGGCAAACAACGGTGCGATTACCTTTGCCTATGAACCTATCTCCCGATGCCGTGACGACCTTGCCACCTTCTCTGTTGCAGATATGCAGATTAGTGGTGAGTTTAATTTTGTGTATTGCAATGAACGGGTCGCAAGGGAGAAAATAAACTTGCTTTTCTCCAGCTAGGAGCTATTCTTCAAGACACAAACATTTAACATTTATAAAAACAAAAAAGGGGCAGACTTTACGAAATTAATCGTAAAATCTGCCCTTGATATCTGTTGAATTTAGTTCAAGTCCTCCCCGAAAGCCGTTTTGGGCTTAGGATATCTATTGAGTTTCACTTGAAAAAATGGGATAAAAAAATCCAGTAACCGTTGTGGTTACTGGATTTCTTGCGCCGATATCTAAATCGGTTCGCAATGTTGGTTGCGGAGGCAGGACTTGAACCTACGACCTCCGGGTTATGAGCCCGACGAGCTACCAGCTGCTCTACTCCGCGATATTTTTGGTGCCGGAGACCGGGATCGAACCGGCACGGGATTTCTCCCACGGGATTTTAAGTCCCGGGCGTCTGCCAATTCCGCCACTCCGGCGTGGCTTCCGATCTCTTTGAAGCTTGTTCAGTTTAACATGATACCGCCGCTGTGTCAAGGGGTATTTTCAAAAAACTTTTATTTTCTTTTGTCGAACTTTGGACCGGCCGTAATTCGGCAAAAAGGGAGGTGCCTTAACAGCATACAACCCCCATCAGGCCATCGACCCACGATCATTCAGGCGTGCGGCACTCTCCAGCAGCCAGCCGCGCATGGATGCAATTCCCTCCTCGCTGACAGGGAAGGCCTGGGTCATTTCCGGCTCCACAAAAGCACGGGCCATGGGACCTGGCCACACTTCCGCAACCATCTGGCCTTCGGCAACCGTAATTTGAAACCGGGCGCGTCCCCGCTCTCCGCTCCAGGGATTTCCATACTCCCAATGAGACAGGGTGGGAAGATACAGGTCATGCTCCATAGTCATCGCTCCAAAACAAAAATTGCTCAACAATACAACGTCACCATTATATCGAAAGGCCCCTGGCGAATCAAGCTTCCAAAAAAGAATTATTCCCCGTCTGTCACTATGGTGTCCGAAACGTCAGGATGATGCACTTGTACCCCTTCTCCCCAAGGAGGATAATGGTTTTAGCGCAAAACCCTTTTATTCGCCGGTAATTTGCCATACTCCCCACGCTTTGGCTTTTTTGCCCTTCAGCGGCGGCCGGCAGGGAGGAGGCTGCCCAATGGACAGCAAATTATTCAACATCCAGAAAACCCTCTGGGATCTGAACATCCCGCCCAATTATCTCGGCGCGCATTACCTCGCCTATGCCGAACTGTTGGTGCTGGAGGACCAAAACCGGCTGACTATGGTGACGAAATGGCTCTACCCCGAAGTGGCCGCCCGATATCACACCAGCTGGCAGGCCGTGGAACGCAACATCCGCACAGTCATCTCTATTTGCTGGGCACAGGATTCCGGCGCACGGTTGAACCAAATCACAGGCTGTCACGTGACAGAAAAACCTTCTCCCACCAGACTCATCCAACTGCTGGCGCGCTATCTGCTTGCCATGCCGGAAGAGTTTTGGCTTGATCCTTACGCTTCCCCTCCGGAATGACTCTCATCCCTGTAAAAACCCGGACCACGCTGTGGTCCGGGTTTTTATGTTTCCTATTGCCGGGTGCTGTTGGTCTCCCGAAGGACCTCCTGCAGAATGCTTACGAACCGTTCGGCAAAATGGGAGATATACCGATCCCTCCGGTAACCCGCCACAAGATTGGCAGAATGGTCCCGAAGAGGGAACAGGTCCAACTCTTTTTCCTCCACCTGAGCTGCCGGAACGTGGATATCCTGCAAAAACAGCTCCGGACAAATCACAATGCCCAGATCCGCTTTGGCCATGGCCAGAGTGGTCACTGTGTTTTCCGTCTCCAGGGCAATTTTAGGCTTAAAGTCACTGCGGCTTAAATACTGGTCGACAATGTTGCGCACCCGATTGCCCCGTTTGAGCAGAATAAAGGGCATATCCCGAAAGACATTGATATCCGCGCCCTGTTCTATGTACTGACTGCGCATTTCCTCCGCCCGCTCCCCGAAAATCTGATCGGTAAAATGGCGGGGCACCACAAGAAACAACCTGTCTTCCGTCAGGGGGATCACTTCAACACCCTCCAGCATGATGGGCTGGAAGCAGATGATCAGATCCACACGGCCATGGGCCAGTTCATCCTCTAACTGGGAAGAGTTTCCTTCAAACAACGAAAACTCCACCATGGGGAACTCCGCCTTGAACCGTGGGAGAACTTCAGGCAGCAGTGTCAAGCCGCAGGTATAAGAAATGCCTACCCGAAGCACACCCATATACTGGCGATTGATATCGCCTACCTTAGACAGGTACTGGCTCTGCAGATCCAGGATCTGAGTGGCCGTTTCCACCAGCAGCTCTCCGGCATAGGTCAGCGAAAGCTTGGGAGAGCGGGTGAAGAGCTTGACTTCCAGTTCCTTCTCCAGGTTTCCGATGTGATTTGACAGCGACTGCTGGGAAATAAACAGCCGCTCTGCCGCACGGGTAATATTCTTCTCTTCGGCAACCATCAAAAAATATTTCAGATGCAGAAAGTTCATGCACAAGCCCCCTTTGGGATCCGGAGCCGTCACCAGATCTGCCCCCGGAAATCCCTGTGACAGGTTTTATTTTACCACAGCCAAACAGTTGTGGCAACCCTCACCAAAAATGTGCTGTGCAGGATGACAAATCTGTGCCATAATAGCATTAACTATATGTGATACTTGTGCAGATTTCATAATCTGCTCAGCGCGATTCAGGGCCGGGTGCATTCAAAACCATCGGGCTCTATTGACGCGGATAGAATTATCAGGTAAACTGATTTAAGCTGGATCCCCGGCTATCTAGGGTATCACATAGCTACCACTATGAATTTTATAGTAAGAAAGGACGATCTACCATGAAATGTTTGATCATCGACGCTGTTCACTCCGCCATCGGCGAGGAGCTGGGCAAGTACATGGAGGTCAGCACCAAGATGCTGCCCACCCAGGACGAGCTGAAGGCTCTGATCCCCGATGTTGACGTTCTGATCATGCGCGTCGACCCCGCCATCAACAAGGAGATCCTGGACGCCGCTGCTAACCTGAAGGTTATCGGTGTTTGCTCCGTCGGTCTGAACCACATCGACACCAAGTACGCTGAGGAGAAGGGCATCAAGGTCTTCAACGCTCCCGGCCTGAACGGCAACGCTGTTGCTGAGCTGACCATCTCCAAGATGCTGGACATCTCCCGCGGCACCATGGTCGCTAACCACGACGTTAAGGTCCTGAAGCAGTGGGACAAGTATAAGTTCAACGGCCGCGAGCTGCGCAACAAGACTCTGGGCGTTCTGGGCTTTGGCCGCATCGGTCAGCGCGTGGGCGAGATCGCTCGCGTCTTCGGCATGAAGGTCGTTGCTTACGATCCTTACCTGCCCGCCGAGATCTTCGCTAAGAACGAGGCTACTTCCATGTCCATCCCCGAGCTGTGCGAGGTTTCCGACTTCGTCACCATCCACCTGCCCCTGACCCCCGAGACCAAGAACATGTTCAACAAGGAGTCCATCTCCAAGATGAAGAACGACGCCGTCGTTCTGAACATGGCTCGCGGCGGTATCGTCAACGAGAAGGATATGTACGAGGCTCTGGTCGCCGGCAAGATCGGCGGTTACGCCACCGACGTTATGGAGAACGAGGTCGCCGGTGACGGCCTGACCGAGGGTGCCGGTTTCGACTCCCCCCTGTTCGGCTGCGACAACTTCATCGTCTCTCCCCACATCGGTGCTCAGACCGTCGATGCCGCTTACGACATCGGCCAGCACATCATCGCCAAGGTCAAGGAGGCTCTGGAGCTGAAGTAATTTTACTTCTTCCAGTCCTGCTTACATATGCACACAAAAATCCGGCTCGGTTTCGAGCCGGATTTTTTTATCCCTTCTTACGGAATCAGAGGGCAGGGGCGCTCTGTCCGCTGCTCATCCCTCCTGCACAACTTCTCTTCGCCCCGTTCCGCCTTGACGCTCCCCGAAAAAAAAGCTATACTTTTTCCACAACCCCATCCCAAACTGTGGAATGGGGGATATTTGCACGTCTAACCTTCTATTTTCTTCTGTTTTGGTGGCTGATATGAAACTTTTGACCCAAGTACTCAAACACGTCCCAGAATTTCAGCAGCTTCTGGCCGCAATCGACAACGGTCAGTGCCCGGCGGCAGTTTCCGGACTGTCGGCGGTCCATCGCGCCCATTTTGCCGCCGCCATCCGCGGCCTGACCCAACGCCCGGTGGTGATGATCTGTGCTGACGAGAGCGAGAGTGAGCGCATGGCCAAAGACCTGGCTTTCCTGACCGGAGAGCAGGTGCCGGTACTGTCCTCCCGCTCCTTCACCTTCCACAATGCCGCCACCGTCTCCCGCCAGTGGGAGCACCGCCGTCTGGCTCTTATGCGGGCTATGGCAGCCGATGAGATCCCCGTACTGGTATGCACAGTGGAGGGTCTGCTCCAGCGCACCCTCACCCGGCAGGCTCTGGAACAATGCTGCGTCACACTGGAGGTTGGACAGACCTGTGACCTGAATCAACTGGCTGAGACCCTGGTTTCCGCCGGATACTCCCGCTGCGATCAGGTGGAGGGCGTGGGCCAATTCGCCTTGCGCGGTGGAATTCTGGATGTGTTCTCTCCCGGCATGGAGGGGCCTGTCCGCGCGGAGTTCTGGGGAGATGAGCTGGACAGCATGGGCCGCTTTGACCCCACAAGCCAGAGAAGAAGTGAAAACATCTCTCAGGCCGTTCTTCTGCCTGCCGCAGAAACCCTGCCGCAGCTTACCCCCGGAGGCATCGGAGCATTACTGAAAGCCTTTGACAAAATGGAAGCCCGCGCCGCGAAAAACGGCCACACCGACCTGTGCGCCACCCTGCGGCAGGATCGCGAGGCTTTGGAGCAGGGAAGAAGCTTCCCCGCAACCGACCGCTATCTCCCCCTGATCTACCCCGAACTATCCACCGCCGCCGATTTTATCCCTGCGGATGCCTGCGTGCTTTTCTCCGAGAGCAGCCGTGTGGCTGAGCGGGCCAAGAGTTGGCAGTGGCAAATGGAAGAGGACGCCAAGACCCTGATGGAACGGGGCATTTTGGACGGCTCCTGCGCTCAGCTGGGCCGCTCCTTCCAGCAGCTTTGCGCCCTCCTGGAGGACTTCCCGGCAGCCTATCTGGATTCCTTTACTCTGGCCTCCTATCCCACTCCCCCCAGGTGCCTGCTATCGGTCATGGCCAAACAGCTGCCCTCCTTTGGTGCCAGCCTGGAAACGGCTGTCAGCGACCTGGCCCACTACCAGAATGCCGGTCTGGGCTCTATGGTACTGGTGAGCAGCGAGCAGAGAGCCTTGAATCTGCAGTCCCTGCTGCGAGAGCAGAAAGTAAAAGCCGCGGTGGAGTTCCAGCCCAAAGACCTGCCAAAACCCGGAACCACCACCATTTGTGTGGGCGGTCTATCCGCCGGCATGGAATATCCAGATGCCCACTTTGCCATCCTCACCGAGGGGCAGGGGAGTGTACTGAAAAAGCCCCGGCAGCGCAAGGACACCACCAACCGCCAGAAGCTCAAATCCTACGCCGACCTGGCCCCCGGAGATCTGGTGGTCCACGAGCAGCACGGTGTAGGACGCTATGTTGGCATGGTGAAGATCGCCGCCGACGGCATTCAAAAAGATTATGTCAAAATCGCCTACGCAGGCTCCGACATTCTGTACGTTCCCGCCACTCAGTTGGATCTGGTCAGCAAGTATATCGGCGCCGGTGAGGACGCACAGGAGACTAAAAAATTATCCAAACTCGGCGGAACCGACTGGGAAAAGGCCAAAACCCGAGCCAAAAAGGCAGTGGCCGATCTGGCAAAGGGGTTGATCCAGCTCTACGCGCAGCGCCAGCGTCAGCCCGGTTACGCCTTTGCCCCCGACTCCCCCTGGCAGCAGGAGTTTGAAGATCAGTTTGAATACGCCGAAACCGAGGATCAGCTGCGCTGCATCAAAGAGATCAAAATGGACATGGAACGGGCAGTCCCCATGGACCGTCTGCTCTGCGGTGACGTAGGTTACGGCAAAACCGAGGTGGCCTTCCGCGCCATTATGAAGTGCGTGCTGGACGGCAAACAGGCCGCTATCCTGGTGCCCACTACCGTACTGGCCCGACAGCACTTCCTGAGCGCCCTGAAACGCTTTTCCAAATATCCCGTGGAGATCGACGTGGTCTCCCGCTTCCGGACCTCCAACCAGATGAAGGAAACCCTGCGAAGGGTGGAGGCAGGCGAGGTGGACATCCTCATCGGCACCCACCGCCTCTTCAACCGGGATGTCAGATTCAAAAACCTTGGCCTGCTGGTCGTGGACGAGGAACAGCGCTTTGGCGTTGCCCACAAAGAGAAGCTGAAGGAGAACTTCAAACAGGTAGATGTTCTCACCCTGTCTGCCACCCCCATTCCCAGAACTTTGAACATGGCCCTTTCCGGCATTCGGGACATGTCTACCCTGGAAGAACCCCCCGCAGACCGCGTGCCGGTACAGACCTATGTATTGGAACACGAGTGGGGCGTTCTGGCCGATGCCATGCGCCGGGAACTGGAACGGGGCGGTCAGGTGTATTACCTCCACAACAAAGTGGAGACCATTGACCGCACCGCCAGCCGCATCCAGCAGCTGCTGGGCGAGGACGCGGCCGTGGGGGTAGCGCACGGCAAAATGACCCAGGAGGCCATTGATGACGTAATGAGCCGGATGACAGACGGAGAGCTGAATGTGCTGGTATGCACCACCATCATCGAGACCGGCATCGACCTGCCCAACGCCAACACCCTCATCATCGAGGATGCCGACAAGTTGGGTCTGGCCCAGCTCCACCAGATCCGCGGCCGGGTAGGCCGCTCCAACCGCCGGGCCTACGCCTACCTGACCTACCGCAGAGGCAAGGTACTCAGCGAGGTGGCTTCCAAGCGTCTGGGGGCCATCCGGGAATTTGCAGAATTCGGTTCCGGCTTCAAGATCGCCATGCGGGATCTGGAAATTCGCGGTGCAGGCAATATTTTAGGCCCGGAGCAGAGTGGTTTCCTGCTGTCCGTGGGATACGACATGTACCTGAAGCTGCTGGAGGAAGCGGTACTCACCGAACAGGGCCTGCCCATCCCCCAGCGTACCGAGTGTGCCGCCGACCTGTCCATCGCCGCATCCATCCCCGACCGCTATGTACCCTCCCCGGAACAACGCATGGACATCTACCGCCGCATCGCCCGCATCCGCAGCGAGGAGGAGGCCGATGACCTGATGGATGAGCTGCTGGACCGCTACGGTGAGCCTCCCAGAACGGTGAACAACCTGATCTCGGTGGCACTGCTGCGCGCCGCGGCGGCAGAATGCGGCATCACCGAGATCGCCCAGAAAAACGGCAGTTTGCTCTTCACACTGCCCAAGTTCGATCTGCGTCAGGTATCCGCACTGTGCGGACAGGAAAAGTACCGCAACCGTCTGCTGTTCTCGGCAGGAGAGAAGCCCTATCTGGCCCTGCGCATCCGCAACCCCAAGGAAGACGTGCTGCGGCTGTGCCAGACGCTGGTGGAGGACTTCGCCAAGGTGGCGGCAGAAGAAGAATAACAAAAAATCCACACAGTCTTACGCCTGTGTGGATTTTTTTGCGTTTAAGAAAACCTTAAAGATTCCTTAATTGACTTTTCCCTCTTCCAACCCTACACTAAAACTGTACTAAGACACTTCATACAGTCTGTCAGGAAGGAGACAGCCTATGCTCAATCTCGATTTTCGGGACACCAGGCCGATCTACGAGCAGGTAAAAGACAATCTGCGCCGCTTGATGGTATCCGGAGCCATCCGGGAAGGGGAGAAATTGCCCTCGGTCCGGTCCCTGGCCAGCTCTCTGGCCATCAATCCCAACACCATACAGCGGGCCTACGAGGCCCTGGAAGCGGAAGGGTATCTTTACTCTGTCCCCGGCAAAGGCAGCTTTGCCGCCGCCGGCTCCCAAGTGGACAGTGGACGGCAGGAGTCCCTTTTGACCCAATTTGAGAAAATTACAGCAGAACTGCTGTTTCTGGGTGTGCCCGCCGCCACCCTGATCCAGCGTATTCAGGTACAGGGAGGTGCTGCCAAATGATCAAAGTCAACAACGTGGTCAAGACCTTTGACCGCTTCAAAGCCCTGGACGGACTGACCATGTCGGTGGAAAAGGGCTCTATCTACGGGCTGGTGGGCCCCAACGGTGCCGGTAAATCCACCATCCTCCGCCACATCACCGGCGCTTACCGCCCGGACTCCGGCTCCATTCTGGTGGACGGACAGCCGGTATATGAAAATCCAGTGGTTAAAAGCAAAATTTCCATCATTCCCGATGACCTTTACTACTTTTCCTCCGCATCTACCCGGGACATGATGACGTTCTACCGGGGTATTTATCCCCAGTTCGACGACAAACGGTACAACACTTTGAAGGCGGCTTTTCCCGAGGTCAACGAGACTCACCCCATCCGCCGCCTGTCCAAGGGTATGCAGAAGCAGTCTGCCTTCTGGCTGGCCATGTGCTGTCAGCCGGAAATCCTGGTGCTGGATGAACCGGTGGATGGTCTGGACCCGGTGATGCGCCGTCAGGTGTGGTCCCTGCTGATGAGCGACGTGGCTCAGCGGGGCACTACGGTGCTGGTGTCCTCCCACAATCTGCGTGAGCTGGAAGACGTGTGCGACCACGTTGGTATCCTCAGCCACGGCAAGGTGCTGCTGGAGCGCACCCTCAGCCAGCTGCAGGAGGACTTTGTGAAGGTCCAGCTGGTCTTTCCGCCTGAGTGTCCCCCGGTGCTGCCCGACGTTACCCCGCTGCATCACAGTTCCACCGGGCGCGTCCATACCTTTATCCTGAAATGCGGTCAGTCCGCTGCTGAAGAGGCCGCCCGGGCCTGCAAGCCGGTGTTTTATGATGTACTGCCCCTGACCCTGGAGGAAATTTTCATTTACGAGTTAGGAGGTGCCGACTATGCAGCTCGCGACATCGTTCTTTGATAAGACTTTGGCCCTCAAGGGCGTTAAACGCACCATGCCTCTGTGGCTGGTCCACTTTGTTATCTGGGTGCTGGCCATGCCCGTCATGGTGGCAGAGTTTGTCATAGGTCGTGCCAGTCGCTCCAACACCGTGGGTTCCTATCGTGTTCTAGCCCCGGGCAAACCATGGGTGGTGTCGGGCTTCCTTGGCGTGCTTGGCGGTTTCATGGTATTATCCTATTATAGCGTAGTGGCTGGTTGGACACTGGACTATGCATTCGAGTCCATCAGTGGTGGATTACTTGCCCATACCGACTATGGTGCTGGTTTCAACGATTTCGTCAGCAGTCCCTGGCGTCCGGTAGTTTTCCTTGGCATATTCCTGCTTGTCACGCATTGCGTGGTGGCTGCAGGTGTGGAGAAGGGCATCGAGCGTTTTAGCAAGGTGCTGATGCCGCTGTTGCTCCTGATTATCTTTGTGCTCATAGGTTTCTCCATCAGCATGCCTAATGCATCAACGGGTATTAGTTTTCTGCTCAAGCCAGACTTTTCCAAGGTTACCAAGGATGTCATTCTCAGTGCCATGGGACAGGCCTTCTTTACCCTCAGTGTGGGTATTGGCACACTGGCCACTTATGCCAGTTATTTCAACAAGGAGACAAAACTCGTAAAGACTGCCCTGGGTGTATGCGT
>ERZ808026.201-NODE-201-length-12555-cov-4.478843_pt1 | contig 12555 bp, 19 predicted proteins | sample MGYA00380182_ERZ808026 | MGnify/ENA primary metagenome ERZ808026 (study PRJEB31490, sample SAMN06133376) | cow dung metagenome | isolation source: H9 | host: cow | place: China: Chengdu | collected 2015-05 ... | reverse complement strand
AAATATTTAAATATTAAGTCGTGTTATATTATATCTAACTTAAGATTAACACTTATTCTTAAGTTTTTAATAAAAATTTAATGAGGTGAAAATTAATGAAAATCAAACAGCTTGCCGATGTTCTTAACGGCACAATTTCAACTACTGGTATTATAGACCAGGTAACTGGTGAAGCAGTCGTAGCAAAGGAAGACCTCAGCGATATCGTTGATGTTGGTAAAGCAGTTCTTGACTACACTGGCGCAGGTAATGCAAACTTTGATAGCTTTATGAGAAACCTTATTGACCAGGTTGGTAAGATTATGTTTGTTGACAGAACTTACACATCATAGGCTCCTGATATTCTTAAGGATGGCTGGGAGTATGGTTCAATTCTTCAGAAGGTAAGATGTGAAGTTCCTGAAGCAAGAGACAACGCAACTTGGGACCTTTTCAATTATCCTCAGGCTGGCGGAGATGCTTATCCTGACCCATTTGAGCTTTCTAAGCCTTCTGCACAGGCTAAGTTCTTCAATTCAAAGGCAACTTATGAAGTTCCTATCACACTTACAGATGTTCAGCTTAGAGAATCATTCCAGAGCGCATCTCAGTTCGGTTCATTCATCGCAATGATTGAGAACAGAATTAGAATGAAGATGACTCTTTGCAACGATGGTCTTATCATGGCTACTATTGCAAATCTTATTGGTCAGAACCTTAATGCAGGTAGAGGTATTAACCTTCTTGCTCTTTACAATGGTGCAAACGGTACTCTTACAGCTGCAGAGGCTTTGAGAGATAAGGAGTTCCTTAGATTCGCAGCTGCAACAATTGGTAAGTATAAGAAGTATCTTGCTGTTGCTTCTACAGCTTACAATGATGGTTCTTACCTTACATTCACTCCTGCTGACAGACTTAAGTTCATTGCTAATACAGAGTTTGCTAAGGCACTCGATGCTTACCTTTACTCTGATACTTACAATGAGGAATTCGTTAAGCTTGATGGTTACAGCGAGGTTGCTTTCTGGCAGGGTACATCAGGTACAACTGCTGGTGACGAAGCTGGTAGACTTAAGATTGACGTTGAGGTTGCAGATTCTACTGAGCAGAGTGGTAAGAAGGAAGTTACACAGGACGGTATCCTTGCTGTAATGTTCGATGATGAGGCTGCTGCTGTATGCAACCAGAACTTCCGTGTTACATCACAGTACAATGGCCGTGGAGAGTATACTAACTACTTCTACAAGTGGGATGCAATGTACATGAATGATACTCAGGAAAACAATGTAGTATTCTTCATCGCAGACGCTACTACTGAAGGCGGAAAAGGCTAATAATTAAAATTAAATAAAACTGAATAAGGGGTGGCAATAGCTACCCCTATTTCATTAAACGAGGTGAAGATTAAATGTAGGCTACATTGTATAATTTAACTTAGCCAACCAACTTAATTGATAAAAGTCTTGGCGCGGCTGTAGGTACAATTAGTGTAACTCCAAAAGAGCCTGGTCCATTTAGTTTAACAGACCCAGTTTTTATTGTTGATAAGGCAACGGCACCAATTAATGCGAACTATTGTTATATTCCTGAATTTAGCAGATACTATTTTATAACATCAATTGTTTATGATAGAGCTAAGAGAGCAACATTTGCTTGTCATGTTGATGTCCTTAAAACTTATTAGTCCCGAATTGAAGGAACGACTTTAAACTATATTAGAGGTTCAGAAAATATTAATGAAGTTGATGATGAATATTTCCCTGTTGGAGATTATATTACAACTGAATGGTTTGATATGCCAAATTGGACAAATGGTTTTTAGAACTCTAAGAATGGAAAGAAATTTATTTTAAGAGTTGCTTCAAGTGGTGTTAGAACATATACTACTGTTAGTGTTAGTGTTGGAGATTATGTTGTTTATTCTAAGTGGAAATATTAGGTTGTTGGACCTGCTTCCGCGGCGACACTTGATTATTAGGGAGAAACAACTGATACAAGTTTGCCCAGAATTCTTAATAATAATATTTTATAGGTTAACAATGTTGATTATAAAGTTAAGGTTATTTAGGATTAGCCAGGTTCAGTTCCTTATATCGGTTTAAATAAAATTAGTGGATAGTGAGGTGAGAATAAATGGGAAGTAAAATTAATGAATCTGTATGGGGTACAGTTCCGGCAACAGGCGCGGCAATACGTGTAGCGCCAAACACATTAGGTACGTGCTATAATAACGGCACATTTGACCCTGATAATATCAGTGCTATGGATAAAACTATAGTACCGTGGGGTGTGCCTTATTGTGGTCTTGGTGGTATGTCATACTTAAAAAAATTACGTATGCCAATACCTGTTGAGGGTTCAAGCTATCCAAAAGCGGGCACTTTGACAACTTTTGAGATTGAAGAATTTGTTGGAACTAATAACCCTATTGCTTTAATAAGTACTAGTAATATCAATAGCGCAACTAATGATAACTGGTTTTCACATAGAATGTCAGGTGCTGTAAATTCATCTTCAACAGCATTTACTTCAAATGCCGCATATGATAGAGATACAAGTATACCGGCTGGTAGTACTAGTCAGTTAATGTGGACTTGGAAGCCAATTGTATATCTTGATTATCAAAAGGTTTTAGTACAAGTTAATGCGTTTATCCTCTGGGAAAAAACAGGTGGTGGTGCACGTATTAGAGCAACTAACTTAGATAATTATCCAGTGAGCGGCAAAACATGGGACGATTACGAGCTTTTAGGTTTTGAGTATGAGATTTATTACAGAAATGCTAATAATAGTTGGACCCCTAATGGTGATTATGTAGCAATCCCAGTCAATGAAAAGGATATAAGTAAATACGTTCTTGATAAGTATTTTGGTCAAGAAGTCCGTCCTCAGAAATGGACCCCTTATACTTATTATAATGCTATTAAAACTATGCCTTATGGTACAACAGGTGCATATTCTCTATATTCAACTACAATTACAAAAGAAGCTGATAGTGAAACATTATTTGACAAAACCAGCTGGGCTAATGAACTCAAATCAATTGGTAACTATATTGACGGTTCACAGTCATTTGATAATGTTTCCTATTCTATGGAAAAGAAGTGCGGTTTTACAACAGGCGGTGTATGGTTTGAGATTCCTAAAGGTTCAGAATTGCCTGGTACTGAAAATCAGCCGGCATCAATACAAATGGGCGTATATTATAAAATCAAGGATTATGAACCGGGCACGTCAAAGGCTTCTGCATGGGCTAAAATAATAGCGCATGAGATTGCATTCCTGGGACTACCTTTTCAGATTAAGATTAGCGGCGATTCAGGTACACCAGCAGCAACTGCAACTATAGCAGATGACGATGTATTCTTGCCAATATTCGATATGGACCATATGGTAACAACAGGTCGTTATACAACTGAACTTGCAGAAAAACAGTTACTACCTAACTACACATGGGAAAATATCTTTGATTCAACTATACCAAACTGGGATTCAAGTTACAATCCACCTAAGCCAGGACCTGGACCTGGACCTGGACCTGGACCAGACCCTAATCCAAATCCATTATATCCTTCAAGCCCTGGCTTTTCATTAGCATCAGCTGGCGGTAAATGTTATGCTTTAGTTGATGGAACTATTGATACAATTTTTGAAGAGATTTACGGAAGAGATGAGGATAGCTGGTTAGACCTCATTAGTGGATTGAGTTTATACGGTGCTGACCCTATGGCGGCAATTATTAGTTATAAATGGTATCCTTGGGCTTGGAACTTTAGTGGAACTGCCGGACTTTACTTAGGCGGCATAAGAATTGGTAATAGTGCTTATGATGTTCCACGAACTGATGCAGAAGCTTTACATACTGAAAACGCATCATTTTATTATGGTAGAGAAAAGAACTTTATCAACAGCCGTCATTCACAGGCAAGATTATGGCTTCCTTTTTATGGTTTCTATGCGCTTCCATAGCAGAAGTTTATAAGTGAGAAATTAACAGTTGATTTCCATTATAACTTACCTGATGAGGTTGGCGTTTGGATTATTAGCTTTGATGATGTTATCTATGACTTTGTTGAATGTCAGTGTTCTATTGATGTGCCGCTTAGCGCTACTGATTATAGAGGATAGAAATACGCCGCAATAAGTGGAGTTCTTTCTGCTGCGGGCAATTTAATCAATTCAGTTGGCGACGTTGCTAAATCTGCTGTTTCAGTAGGCATTGGTACAGCAACTGCTGCCGGTGCGGCATCTGCTTATAAAGCTGATATTGGTGAGTCTATATTTAGCTCTATTAGAAAACAAGGTATCGGTGCACTTTAGGCATTCGATGGTACTTAGAGAATGCAAATAGGTATGATGGGTTCAGGTGCAACTTAGGCTGCAGGTGGAGCTATTGGTGCTGGAACTTCTGTTCTTGGAGGAATTTCACAGGGCTTCAATGATGTTATGTCAACAAGAAGAACCTTAAACCAAATGAAAATTAACTTACCTTATCATGGCGCGGCATCTCCAACAACATTCCTTAACTTACCAATGTTCCCGTTTATTTAGGTATACACCAATAATACTATTGATGATTATGTCGGCAAAGATTCACAATATAAGTTAAAGAACGGCCATGCTTGTGACAAATGGGTTACTGCTTCTGAAATGCCTTCTAACTCACTTTGTTAGGCTTCTGGTATTGCTGATATGGATACTAGTGGAATGGAGCTTAGTGAGGTTGAAGAACTTAATTCAATTTTACAATCTGGTTTCTTTATAGCAATTGAATAAAAGAAAAGCCCCAAGGGATTACTCCTTTGGGGTTATTTTTTTAATATACTGTTCTGCTATCTTTTTTATTATCTCGAATCCTTTTAATTGATAGCGACAATACTCATAACTTTTAAAACTTTTTTCATTTAAATTTCTCCTTTTTTTAGTTCTTAAATAAATCCCAGCCAGTTTTAACTTCTTCAACAGGGTCGCCCCACTTATTTGTTTTCTCAACCTTGTGAGCTTTCTTCCAGTTCTCAGCCACATTATATTCATTAAGAATACGGCGGCGTCTGTTAATGTCCTTTTCTTCAGAAGAGATAGGACAAAGAACAATTATAAGTGCGGCAATCATAATACCAAAGAAAATTGTTAACATTTATTTTTCCTCCCTTTCTTTACCTTTTCTATATATATTATATCATAAATTATAAAAAAAGTAAAGTATTTTATTGCTTAAAAAAGTTTCATCGAGTTAACTTCCATTAACCAGTTTCTTACGATTTCTCCTGTTTCATTAGAATTAAAGCAGACAGCCTTTTTAACGAACAATTGAGTTATAAGTTTGTGAAGTTCTGTAGGCTAATCCTTTAAGAACCTAACATGACAAACAGAAGTTGTGAACTCATCAGTATAGAATGGCGTTAAATCATCAATTTCCACATCTTTAGTTTGTGGGTGAATAAAGATAAACAGGTCAGATGAATGTTTACGGTCCTTTGGGTGAATAATCTCGCCGCAAAGCAACTATTCACCAAACTTAATATAGAAGCGCGCCATTATATCTTCCTCAAAAATCTTATAAGGCGGACGTGGATAGAACATCAATTCCCAAGCACCTGTTGTAATCATTTCAAGCTGAGGATTATCAAAAGCAAAATACTTTGAAGCAACCTTTTCAGTAGCTTTAACAGGGTCACAGTATTCAACAGCAACAGTTAAATCTGCATTGTTATAAGTATAAACATAAACCTGACCTTGCGGCATTGATTCTATATCTTTAAGACCCATTTCTGAGAAATAAGGACAGTATCTATTAACAGTATTAGCTAACATATAGATTACTGTATTACTACGGTTTCTTATCAATGAAGATAGAAGGTTACAATACTGAACGAACTCATTCTATAAATAACCATTACGTGTCATAAACTCGTCAAAGAGAATTATATGAATTTCGCCGCGGTCCTAACCTTTGGTATGTTCTGCTGTATTTATGCTGGCAGTAACACAAAAAGCAACTGGGTCTTTCTTATCAACATTACCGTCTTCATCAATATGAATTAAATGAAATTCTTTTGCTCTGTAAGCAACGGAATTATATTCTCCGCCACTCAATTCCTCAATTAATTGGTAGTGCGGCGCAAAGAGAGAGTTTAGGTTCTTAGGCTGAATATCTTCATCCCAACGTCTTATATAAGCACCTCTTTCGCCTTTGTTGATATAGTTTTCAACAATGTGTTTACAAACACTATGCGTTTTTCCATTACTTCTGGCTCCGATAATCATTCGATATACGGCCCCTGTGGCATCTATGGGACCGATATCATAATACATTTTAAGTTCTTTTTGTTCCTAAACCTCTTCTTCCCTCTTAAAGCGGTTACGCCATAAATTCTTTAAACTAAGTTTCATTTTGATTCCCCCTCATATGGATTAAAGTAATAAAGTGAAGTTTCTCTCTTTTGAGCTTTAAAGAGTTCTTCTTTATCAACCTTATCTAAGTATTTAAATTCAACTCTATTTTCTTTTCTTTCAATCGTATATCTCATCTACGGAATTTTCATGTTAACTGAGAAATGTGCAAATGGCTTCTTTTTCTTTAATAGCCACTATTTAATAATTTCTGTATCTGCTCCCGCCGCCTTAACAATTAATTCCCACTCACCTGTCTCTTCATTTAATTTTTCACATATATACATTTTAACGGCAACTGATTTAAAGTTTCTATATTGTCCTTGATTAATCCATTCTCCTAATAAAGGTGCTGGAATTGAGCCTTTCTTTTCTTTTCTTATCTCTTTATTATGTTCTTCGATTATCTTAATTCCTTCTTCATTAATAAACCATACGCTATCAGTATCACCATAAACAACATTATCAAAGCCTAATTTATTAACTACATTAATTAATTCTGCTCTGGCATACGCAGCAACCCATACACCTACATAATATGGAATACCTCTTTTCTTTAAATCAAACTAAATCTTTTCTAAGCTCTTTTCATCATTATCTACTACTTCAAAATCATTTTCTTCTTCTACATAAATAGTTTTACTTGCATATTCAAAAGCTTTTATCGGCTGTCCAAATACAAGTTCTGCTCTTGTTTTATAGATTTCTTTTGCGAATGTTCCGCTTTTCTAACATTCTTTACAAGAGAAAAGAAATTCAAACATTTTTAAATAATCTTTAGATAAACGTCTATGTCTTGTATAATATAAACGACCTGAATAACATTTTTCCCATTTGAAAATAATTTTAAACCATTGCATATCAACATTTGTTAATAGTAATGACCAACTGCACATTTGCCCTTCAATTGGGGTTCCAAATCTTTGAAGATTTAAATGGAAGTCCTATTTGTATTGAAGCTTAATAAAATCAAAACTACCATACCAACAGTAATATCCATCTTTAATAATCTTCTAAATTTCCTCTGGGTCTTCTGTCCATTGGAACTTTTCCATAGGGAATGTTTTTCTAAAAAGAAGTCCTAAATAGTCTGATTTAATATCATAATGGAAAATATTAGGAATAACATCAAAACTGAATTTCGGATTTCTAAAATAGAAACCAGCTTTATCAAACCAGCGTACATATTCTAACTCTTCCTCATCTTGCGGCACAAGTTCTGAACAATAGTTATAGCCCCAAGAATAGTAGAGATAATTCTAATTGTAAATGTCTTTCCACATTTCTTTTGATAAAGTCCATTTGTAATGATTCTTTAAACTTAACTTATTCTTATTCTATTTGCCGTTTTCTCCATGATTGAAAATGTTTCTACAAACTTCAAGTCTTTTTAAAAAATCTGCTCCATTTTCAACTTTCTTCCAAAAATTATCCCAATTTCTTAATTCAATATTATCATCAATTTCAATAAAGAAGAAGTCCTATTCTGAGTTTGCAAAGAAGTTTCTATCTTTAAAATTAACGAAGTTTTTTGCTAAATGGATAAACCATTTAATTCTTTTTACAAATACTACGTTCATATCTGAACTAAGTGTTTTCGCCGCATTGAAAAATTCTTCAAATCCCTAACCTTCAATTAAATTATCTAAATACCATAGCTTCCATTTTCCAATGTCAGTGCTCTCATTAACAATTTCCCAGTTCAATGCGGCGGCATTTTCATTGTATTGTCTATTGTTATCCACTAAATGCCGCCCCCTTTAAATTAAAAATCAATAGTAGGTTCGTTTGCTAATCTTTGAGCACGTTTCTCTGCGCTCATCTCCATCCATCTGTCTGCTTGTTCAAGAACCTTTTTCATTTCAGGTTCTGGCAATATACTTGACATCCAAGAAGCCTAATCGTAATTATCAACAAAACTTCTTGGTTTAATTATCCCCTTATCAATATAATCATGATATTTAGCAATAAGAGCACCAACCTCTTCTTTCTAAGAATATTCATCATACGGAGGTCTTTCAATATATACTCTTTGATTCTATTGTATTCTTTCAATAGGATTAAAGGCTAAATTAACCTATTTTAATTGCTCAAGAGTGGCTCTTTTACCTTTTAAAGCCCTTCTCGCCATTTCAATTTGCTAATTTACTGCTTCAATTTCTAAATTAAGCTAAGTGAGCTAACTAAGTTTAGAACTAATCTCTAATTCTAACTTTGCTCTTTCATGCTTCTTCTTAATTCTTAAATTCATTAACAATCCCTCCAGTCTGGCTTGCCGTCTTTAATTTGTGCTATTGCCTGATTGATAACCCATAAAAAGCTATCTAATGAACAATCCTCAATTGCTACTGCCGGTCTTCCATCGACAGTTGTGATAGAATAAGAATTAGCTTTGATTGCCCTTAACATTTCAATAGTCTCTTCTTTAATATCCATTTCAATCCCTCCAGTTATAATTAACGATATAATAGTTGTAGTTGTCATCTTTTCTTATGAGTGTGAGCCAATCTTTTAATCTTTCAACATCAGGAACTTTAGCCTTACAAACCTAAATAACACCGTCTTTATTAGCTATCATTTTTAATCCTTCTAACATCATCTTATCTCTTTTGTTATCTGGCTCATTAAAGTTTTCTCCGTTTTCCCACTTCTTTCTTACTTCGTAGTAATATTGTCTTGCATATCCCCAACTTTTCCAAGTCTCTAAATCAGGATACTTTCTATTGTCTATAAAATACTGGTAAACTCTCTGTTTTGCTGTCATTATAATTCCTCCTGTCAGTTAAAGGAACTGACACCTTAATCTAAAAATTATCCTACTTATAGTAGGAGGTAGCCCAGCGGGAATGGCGACCAACTGGGCCTTTATGAGTACTAGAGAAACCTCTCGATTTCCCTTCCATATAACAAGTAGATTTTTTCTACTTCTTATCAAAAAAATTCATACCAACTTTAAGTCGAGACTTCGGGTTTTAAAAGAGTGGCAAAATCTTAGAAACCCTACAATCTCTCCTCTTAAAGTTTTTGGGAAGAGAGGAGAATAAAATAGAAAGGAGTGAATATCATCTCCATATTCACTAAATTCAGAAGTTCGTCTCTTCCCCACTTCTGTAATTATATTATAACATAATCTGGAGAAAAAGTCAAGACTTTAGCTATTTCTCCTCCAGTTTTAAAACTCTCTCATTTAGCCCGCCAAGCTCCTATTTTAGAGAACCTACATCGTCTCTTAATCCTTCTAACGCGGCTAAAGTCTTTTCTGAGTTAGTGTTCTAAGTCCCCATTAACTCAATGATTTTTTCTTGGTGTGAATACTCTAAAGCCTTGTTTTCATTCTTTGAAAAGAAAGACTTAATAAGAGTTGCGCCGGCAGTAATTAAACCAGCCAATCCGCCAAATATTCCACCAATTACAGCAACGCTAATAAATACTTCGTTCATTAAGCATCACCTTAATCCCATGTTGAAAGGAGTAAATAGCGGTTAAGGTCTTCGAAGAATTCCTTCAATACGTTAAAGCGAGCAACTTCTCTTTCAGACTCAATCATCTGCTGTGAAGTAGTAACACCAATATTACCGCTTCTCTTAAGCTCATAACTGTCATTATCTTTACTTCTGGTATCAGTATAATCTTCTCCATTATAAAGAGTTTCCTGAGCTTTCGGTGCGAGTTCAGTTTCCTGAGAAGTTTTAGCATTGGCAATACCCTGAACTTCTCTCCACTCCAATCTATCATTACTATCATCATCATAAGTTGTAGTGTAATGTTTAACTTCATTAGGATTGTCAATTGTAGTTGAAACTGAATCTTTGTCAGCTGAGTTCCAATCACTAATATGAGCATCGGCGCCGTCCATGTCTCCTGAAGTAGGAGCAATAAGGTCAACCTAATTACTCATAAAGGTTAACTGTTTACCATTCTTATCAATTACGTGAGATACAGATTCCTCACCTATAGTAGTGTCCTTAGTCTCAGTCATATCGTAGTTGCTAATTGGGTCATACTTAAAGCCAATTGTGTCAACAAGCTTCAAATATTTGTCCTTATTAGAATCAATGAAGATTTGAATCTGCTGATTTAACCATCGACCTAAGTACTCATATCCTTCCTGGTCTGTAGCAATTAATGAACGTTCCATTTGAAGATTTCGAGGTTCATAGATGTAAGAATCGACTGGCGGCAATGCTTTACCAAGTCTTCTCTCACCATACCATTCTGCATAAGCATTTTTAATATCAACTGGCTGGAAACCAAGATTGTAATGGTATTTAGTTGGCTATCCTGAACTATCTCTTTCAGCTATAATAGTTCCGTCAAACAAATGACACTGATAGAATAGTGGGGTAATTGAATTTCCAGACGCATAAGTCCAAAGTTCTGGAACCATAAAAGCCATTTCATTTACTTTAGGAAAATATTTTCTACGTCTCATTCATCTTCGCCCCCTTCTTCACCTTCAGCGGCATCATTAACTTCAACTGTTTCAGTCTTATCCTCTTCAATGCCATCTGTCTGGAGCTCTCCATCGGCATCAGTTGTTGTTGGGCGGTCTTCATCAGAAGTAATAACTTCTTCATTAAGCTCAACTTTGATATCTGTACCAAAGAGCTCATTAATCTTCTCAACAGCGTCTTTCAAATTCTTAATCATATTATAAACACTTACGTCAAGTGAACCTTTCATAAGTTCTGTCTCTGCTGTATTAACTCTTTCACGTTTCATATTCCAGTTGCCAGCAATTCCAATTTCATTGTAGAATGAAGCAAGGATATACTGGTGAGCTTCAATTAATGTCATAATAGTATTATTCTGACCTGAGTTGCTAAGAGGAGTAGCAGTTATTTTGTTTAAAATGTCCTCTGAAAGAACTCTGTAAGGTTTACCAGAGTAAATATCTTTAAGAACTTCCTCTGCTGATTCTGCTAAAGCTTCTGTATCTGCTGTAAAAGCAACAGCGGCTCTACCGTTAATCTGAGCCACATTAAGTGAACTAATATTATCTGCAAGAAGTCCTGCTGTCTGATAAATAAGTCCATACAAACCGCCATGAGCAGCTGGTGTTAACTCATAATCAATATCAGTTAAAGCCATAAGAACGCCGTTAAGACCGTCAATTGATTCACTGCCATCCTTATTTCTAATTGTCAAGGTCTTTGAACCAATAATAGGATTAGCAACGATAAAGGTCTAAGGCTCGTAATAAACGTTTGGCTCTCCACCAGGAGCGCCATTAAGCGCATATATACGTCCTTCATGATTAAACCAACAAACCTTACCATTAAGAATAAGCTATGTCATTAAAAAGCGTTCATCAACTGTCTCTGGTAAATTCTCCCATTTAAACAATGACAAACACTTATTTGTTAAAAGTTTGAAATATGTGTGAAAGTTCTGTTCTACATCGCATACTCCATTATAATTAATAGGAATACCGTATAACATTACAAATCACCTCTTTTAGCTTGAATAAACGGTTTTGCCGTCAACAATAAGCTGAATCTTAGATTTTTCTTCTTTTTTCGGGGCAGTTGCTACCTCTCCTTCAAACTTAGTTCCTCTCTGGAATGTGCTTATATTATCATTACCAGTTCTCTCATCACCGAACCAGTGTGAGTTTTTATAGCCACCTAAATGTCTAATATCAACGTGGCAAGCACCTGACATAAGACCAATACCACCAAAGCCAATTCTTTCTGCAGCTTCAGCAATATCCTCAGCAGTATACCAGCTTCCATTCTGCTTCTGAACCTTAATGTCTGCGGCGTAACCCATTGTATGAGCATCTGAAGGTGAACCACCAACTCGAACTGAATGAGTAGGACAACGATAACCTGATGTTACTATGATAACTCTTGCGTTCATTAACTTAAAAAGTCTTTCAAGCATATCAACAAGTCTCTGGTCTATTTTATTACCGCCACATCCACATTTACAAGCGAACTCAGATGAGTCAAAATGTTCTGCTAACTTCATTGTATATCACCCCTCATCAATATAAATAATTTTCTCTCTCACCTATTATGTATCTTTTCTAATACTATTATACAACAATTTCCGCCAAAAGTCAACAGCTCGAGTCCTATGCTATACAACAACTAGTGTAATCCTGACATCAACTAGGTTAGGTGTATGACTGAACGGGATGGGGGAAAGCCTCAACTTGGCTTACCCCCTTTCTTTCAC
>ERZ808026.198-NODE-198-length-12749-cov-2.898911_pt1 | contig 12749 bp, 11 predicted proteins | sample MGYA00380182_ERZ808026 | MGnify/ENA primary metagenome ERZ808026 (study PRJEB31490, sample SAMN06133376) | cow dung metagenome | isolation source: H9 | host: cow | place: China: Chengdu | collected 2015-05 ... | reverse complement strand
CAGACTATTTGCTGGGAAGAACGGATGACCCATCGCCCCCTAAAAAGAAAAAAGTGAAATAAAAAGTGCCGCCGCAGAATTTCTCAATTCTGCGGCGGCACTTTTTATTTCAGAAGCATGACATAGTAGACCAGTGGTTCACTGTGTTCTTGCGGTACTCGGCGTTAATTGAACTTGTAGATCTTGCGAGCCAGACGGTACAGACCGACAGACAGGCGGCGGCCCTGATAACCGGGGAAGTTGGTAACGGCGGAGACGGCGCGGTACTTCATCTTGTGGTACAGGCCGGAATCGACGCTGCGCATGTACTCCCACAGCTGGGTCTTCTTGCCCAGAGCCTCGGGGGAACCGTCGATGATCAGGAAGGTGGAGGAGATGGTCATCATCATAGCCAGGTAGTTGAACATGTAACGGGCCAGCTTACGGGACTTGAGAGCCACCTCACGCAGGTCGTGGGAGTCAATCATGTGGTAGTTGACACGAAGCTGCTGATCCACACGGGTGACCATGACCTTCTCGTTGACAGACTGGTCGGAGCGGCCAATGAAGTAGCGGTACAGGTCCACGTCCATGTAATACATGTTTTTAACGTAAGGCAGGGGCTGGTAGACAAAGATATTGTCTACATAGAAGGTGTGCTTGGGCAGCTCCAGCTGGCAGTCACGCAGCAGCTGGGTGCGGTAGATGACGGAGTGCATCAGCAGGTACTGGGAGGGGCGGAAGCGGCCAACCTGATCCCAGCCGAAAAACTTGTTCTGGGGGAAAACATTGCGGTAGCGCACGACCTTCTGGGTATTGTCCTCCACGTGCTCGTAGACGTAGTTGGCGATCATCATGTCCACGGGTTTTCCATCGTTCTGGAACTGGCGCAGCTTATCCAGTACCTTCTTCAGGGAGGGGACATCGACCCAGTCATCGGAGTCCACGACCTTGTAGTAGAAACCGCGTGCGTTGCGGATGCCCTGGTTGACACCCTCGCCGTGACCGCCGTTGGGCTGGTGGATGGCGCGGACAATGTCAGGGTACTGCTGCGCGTAGCGGTCGCAAATTTCAGGGGTGTTGTCCTTGGTGGAGCCGTCGTCCACCAGGATGATCTCAATATCGTCGCCGCCCTGCAGCAGAGTTTCCACGCAGTGTTCCATATATGCTGCGGAGTTATAGCAGGGAACGGCAAAAGTAATCAGCTTTTCCATGTGTTTTTCTCCTATGTATTGGCCAATTAACCCAGAAGCTCGCCGGACAGGTCCAGGGCACGGGCCACGATGGCATCCATATTGTAGTACTTATACTCCGCCAGACGGCCCAGCAGGTGCAGGTTGGAGAACTTTGCAGCCTCGGTCTTGTACTGCTGGTACAGGGCGTTGTTTTCAGGGTTGATGATGGCGTAGTAGGGAATCTCCTCGGGGGCGCCGGTGTAAGCCCGGGAGTACTCCTTGACGATGGTGGTCTTGCCGGGGAGACTCTGGCCGGTCATGAGCTTGAACTCCGTGATGCGGGTATAGTCCTCGTCCACAGTGTAGTTCACGGTGCCGTGGGTCTGGAATTGATCCTGCTCCAGCGCTTCAAACTTAAAGTCCAGAGTGCGGTAGGGCAGAGGGCCGAACTTGCGGCCGAACAGCTCATCTACCTGGCCGGTGAACACCACGCTGCCGGAGAAGGGCTGGCCCTCCACGGTAAGAACATCACCCTCCAGACCCAGCAGAGCGATGGCATCTACGCCCAGCTTCACTTCGATGTTGGGGTGATCCAGCATTTTTTCAAACATGGGGGTGTAGCCGTCCAGAGGCATGCCCTGATAGGTGTCCTGGAAGTAGCGGTCGTCCCGGGACAGGAAGACAGGGACACGGGCGGTGGTGTTGGGATCGATCTCCTCGGGAGTCTGGCCCCACTGCTTCATGGTATAATGGACAAAGACATGCTCGTAGACATAGTCGGCCACCTGACGGATTTCGGGATCCTCGTTCTGGCGCAGCTCCAGAATGGTGACCTTCTTCTCGGCACCATAGGCGGCGATGAGCTTATCGCCCAGCTCTTTGCCCTTTTCCAGACCATAGGCGGTCTCCAGAGAGGTCAGATTGAAGGGGACGGGCATCTGCACGCGGGATCCTGCCTGCTCGCCCTCGCCGGGAATGCTGGCCACTACCCGGTGCTGGTAATCCAGCCACTTGGTAAAGCGGGAGAGGTAGTTGTAGACCCGTGCGTCATTGGTGTGGAAGATATGGGGACCATACTGGTGGATGAGAACACCGTGCTGGTCCAAACAGTCGTAGGCGTTGCCGCCGATATGATCGTGGCGTTCCAAAACCAGAACGCGCTTGCCGCCCTCGGCCAGCTGACGGGCGCAGACAGCGCCGGCGTAGCCCGCGCCGATGATCAGGGCATCATAATTCAGATTCAAGGGGTTACCCACCTTTTTTGTCAAATATTTTGGTACCTATAATAGGTACTATATCAAATAATTATATCATATCTGAGTGCAAAAAGAAATAAATAAATCCTTAAAAATGTGACAAAAAATAGGGGGTTGAATTTGTTTTATGAAGATTTTGAAAAGGTCCGGCCTGCATATGCAGGCCGGACGCTGTTACGGATTTATCTGACCAGGAGCTTTTTCATGCCATCTTCCAAGCCGTCTACGGTCAGAGGGAACATAGGAAAGACCTGGGCAATGGTATCGTAGGTGCGGGTCCAGTAGTCGCCCCAGGCGGGACGCTGGCTGGGATTGAGCCAGATGGAATGGGCATAGCGGCTTTGGAACAACTTCAGCCAATCCAATCCGGAGCGGGAGCGGGGACTGGAAGTGTCGCCCCAGTAGCTGTAGGAGGAACCTAATTCGTAGGGGGCCATCTGGGCATCACCAACAAAAATTACTTTATAGTCGGTGGGGATGTTGGAGAGTACCCACTCGGTCTCCACAGAAGTGGAAGGATGCATCGTGGGGGAGGTGTACAGGCGGGAGTAGACACAATTGTGGAAATAGTAGACCTGCAGATCCTTGAAATGGCGGGTTTTACTCACGGCCTGGAACAGGGAGGAGCAGAGGTTATTGTAGTAGTCCATGGAGCCGCCGGAATCCATGAGCAAAAGCACCTTGACGGTGTTCTGACGGGGCTTTTTATAGCGGATTTTCAGGGTGCCGCCGTTATCGCAGGTGTCCTTGATGGTGTTGTCTACGTCAAACTCAGTGGCAGGTAGGTCAACCAGACCGGAGAACTGCCGCAGGTGGCGCAGAGCCACCTGGAACTGGCGGGTGTCCAGGGTGTTATCACCCCGGAAGTCCCGGAATTTGCGTTCGCCAGCCACGCGGAAGGCTCGCTTGTGAGTGGATTGACCGCCTACGCGGATGCCGTTGGGGGAGAGACCGGAGTTTCCGAAGACCGACATACCGTGGGTGCCCACCCAGTAGCGGCCGCCGTTGTGCTCTTCGGTCTGCTCCTGCAGGCGCTCTTTGAGCATCTGCTCGATTTCCTCTTCAGACAGACCCAGATTGCGCAGGGCCTGCGCCTCATCCCAGTTGGCGTAGTCGGTGAGAACATCGGGTTTGTCCAGCCAGTCCATCAGCTCCTGAGAGATCTCCTGCTGGAACTCCACGTCCTTAAAATATTCCAGGAAACAACGGTCAAAACGGTCGAAGTCTGCCTCGCTTTTGACCAAAAGGGCGCGGCACAGATGGTAAAATCCGGTGAAGGAGGAGCCGTGCAGACCCTTATCCAGAGCTTCCTGCAGCGCCATCCACTCGGTCAGTGATACCTTCAGTCCGTTGCGGCGCAGAAGATAGAGAAACTCACCAAACATACACTCACCGCCAGTAACGATGGAGCGTTTCGATGTCCTCGTTTTTCTTTAGCAGAACGCCCACATAGGGGACCTCTCTCACCAGATCTTCGGGGTCAAATCCACCGTGGACCAGAGCCTGGATCCAGTCGATGATCTCGCTGGTGGAGGGCTTTTTCTTGATCTGAGGCAGGGAGCGAATCTTGTAGAAGGCGTTGAGGACCTGCTGGAGCAGATGCTCATCCAGATCCTGGAAGTGGACCTTGACGATCTCGCTCATCAGCTCCTGGTTGGGGAACTCGATGTAATGGAACACACAGCGGCGCAGGAAGGCATCGGGCAGTTCCTTTTCGGCGTTGGAGGTGATAATTACGATGGGGCGCTGCTTGGCGGTGACGGTGCGGCCGGTCTCGGGAATGTGGAACTGCATACGGTCCAGCTCCCACAGAAGGTCGTTGGGGAACTCCAGGTCGGCTTTGTCGATCTCGTCAATGAGCAGGATGACCTGCTCATCCTCGGTGAAAGCCTCACCCAGCTTACCCAGCTTGACGTACTTCTCCACATCGTCCACGCCCTGACCGCCAAACTGGCTGTCGTACAGGCGCTGCACAACGTCGTAAACGTACAGGCCGTCCTGAGCCTTGGTGGTGGACTTGATGTTCCAGATGATCAGCTTCTTGTTCAGAGATTTGGCGATGGCTTCGGCCAGAACGGTTTTGCCGGTGCCTGGTTCGCCCTTGATGAGCAGGGGCTTTTGCAGCACCATGGCAATGTTGACTGCGCGCATCAGATCTTCGGAGGCGACATAGTCGCGGCTTCCATGAAACATTTCACTCATAATAATATCCTTTTCCCGGCAAGTGTGCCGTTAGTATTTTCTTCGGTTGATATAAAAATCGCCCTGCTGAGAATCCAGCAGGGCGGTTTTTACGTCAAAAATTACACCAGGCTGACGACCAGAGCCAGAATCATGAAGGCAATGGCAACCCACTTGGTCATCTTGGCCAGCTTGGCGTCAATGCGCTTGGCCTTGTTCTTGGCCAGGAAGGTGTCAGCACCGCCGGCGATGGCACCAGACAGGCCAGCGCTCTTGCCGGACTGCAGCATAACAACAGCGATCAGGGCCAGATCCATAGCAACCAGGAGAATAGACAGGACGAGCTTCAGCATAACGTGATCTTTCCTTTCAAAACCCACGGAGGGTGTTCAACCGAATACGGGCACAAATGCCCGAACGTACCACAAATTCTATCACAGGATCCGGTGAAATGCAAGGGTTTTGTAAGAGATCAGAGGGAGGATCTTTACTTGTGCAGAACTTTTGACAGGAAATATTGCCTTAGCTCAGGAGCAGCTCCAGATCCTCCAGGGTCAGGCCCGGGTGAAGGGCGAGGTCAATGGCATAGCCGATGACCTTGCTCAGGTCGGCCACTTGCACATCAATGTCCTTGGGGGTGACCAGCAGATCCTTTTCACAGCCCAGATCAGGCAGTTCGTCCAGGTCCAGTAAGTCCGCGGCCAGGGTGGCCGCGTCAACGATGGTGGGGACACCGATGGCGATGACCGGAACACCCAGACTTTCTTGGGTTAAGGCGTGACGGTGGTTGCCCACACCGGAGCCGGGGATGATCCCGGTGTCGGCGAGCTGCACGGTGCGGCACAGCCGCTTCAGGGAACGGGTGGCCAACGCATCTACCGCGATGATGCAGGAGGGGGCAAGAGACTGGCAGAGACTTTTGATCAGCTCGCCGCTTTCCAGGCCGGTAGTACCCAGCACACCGGTAGAAAGAGAGACGACAGAGCGAAAATCGCCGAAGTGTTCGGGGACTTGGGAGATCAGATGACGGGTGGCCAGGGTGTGTTCGTGGGTTTTGGGGCCGATGGCATCAGGAGTGATTGCGCGATTGCCCAGTCCAGCCACCAGAACAGGACCTGTGGAAAGATTTTTGGGCAGCAGAAGGGACAGTTCCTCCGCCAAAGCGTGTACTGACCTGGGAAATGCATCACTTTCACGCCGGAGAAGAGGGGCCAGTGTCATTGTGACATAGCGCCCGGGCGGTTTTTGCAGAGCGTTTCCACCGTTTTCGTCTAAAATGTGCACAGTTGTGACAGAAATTCCGTCACGGATCCGCTCTTCAGAACGAACTCCCTGCAGCAAAGTGGTTTTTTCGGCACCTTCCTGCCACAGTTCTGTGGATTCCAGGGCTAAATCGGTGCGGCGATTGCGAATTTTCATAGTGACCTCCCCAAAAATGACGGGCCTTTTGGCGGTTTTCCACTATTTTTTGTCTGTGGAAAATTTCTATCCGTTTTTCTAGAAAAAAATGAAAAAAACAGTTGCTTTTTTTGGGAATGGATGCTAAAATACATATCTGCACGGGAGAACTGTGCCGTTTTAGATTTTAGATCGGAGGAGGTGTTTGGTTTGCCGAATATCAAGTCTGCCAAGAAGCGTGTTCTGGTCAATGAGACCAAGGCCATGCAGAACAAGGCTCTGAAGTCCGCGCTGAAGACCGACATCAAGAAGTTTGACGCCGCCGTGGCTGAAGGCAACCGCAGCGAGGCCGATGTCGCTTACAAGGTGGCCGTTAAGGCTGTCGATAAGGCCGTTGTCAAGGGCATTCTGCACAAGAATAATGCTGCTAACAAGAAGAGCAGCATGACCCTGAAGCTGAACAAGCTGGGCTAATCAAACAAGGAAAAGTCGTCTGTGAAAACAGACGACTTTTTTTGCTTTTTCGGGCCGGTTCGCCTGTTCTGTCATGATATGCTAAACGCGAGGTGATGGGATGGAGCGGAGTTGGCTTTGGAATGGAGCGCGGTTGGCCGCCAGGGTGACCGCATTATACAGCCGCTGCGGTGTGGCGCAGGCAGCAGGAGCACTGGCATATTTTTTGATCCTGACCTTGTTTCCACTGCTGCTATGTGTGAATTATTTTATTGGCCTGTTCCAGGTGGATCTGGAGCAGGTGTTGCTTTCTCTGCATACCTTTTTTCCACAGGAGGTTCTGGAGGTGCTGCGGGAATACCTTCGTTACAACGCGCAGGAGCGGTCGGGTACGGTGCTGACAGCGGCGTTGGTCACGATTGTGATCTCGGCCTCTGCGGGACTGCGCACACTGCTGAATACGCTGGACCGGCTGTATGGACAGACTGCGGGCGGAGGAATCAAGCGGCTGTTTGAGAGTATGGTACTTTCTCTGCTGCTGTTGGTGACCATATATCTGTCGGTGGTGATCCTGTTTACCGGGGATTGGTTTTTCAGGATGCTGGAAGGTTATCTTTCATGGGGGCCGCTGTCGGCGCTGTCTGGGGTGTGGCTGGGACTGCGGTATGTGCTGTTGTTTTCGTCCATGCTGATACTGGTGCTGCTGATTTATTGGATGGGCTGTCCCAGAGAAGCGAGAGGGGTTCAAATGCTGTGCAGTGCCTTTGTGACAGCCGGGGCGCTGGCTGGAGGCTCCGCGGTATTTGCCTGGATGATCGGGCTGTCAGCCCGGTATTCCCTGGTATATGGATCGCTGGCATCCCTGATGGTACTGATGGTGTGGCTCTACTTCTGCGGCCATGTGCTGCTGCTGGGGGCCACGGTCAGCAGGGTGGCTTTTTACCGGAGAAAGCGAAGAAAACATAGATAAAACGAACACGAAATGTATTATCATATCGGTAATATACAAACAGAAATTGACGGGCAGTGAGGGAAGGAACGGAAACGAGGCTGTGATGGCGGAATTGAGGATAGGAGCTCTTGTAAAGTGGGAGCGGATTCGGTACAATAAAAGGTACGAATCATAACAAAGCGAGGCTGAGTGAATGGAAAGAAATAATACAGCCAAAACCCTGTATGATCTGAAGCCGGGAGAAAGCGGTGTCATCCTCTCTGTGGGAAACCAGTCCGGTGCGGTGAAGCGTCGTCTGGTGGATATGGGTCTGACCCCCGGAACTACCGTGAAGGTGACCAAGGTAGCGCCGCTGGGTGACCCGTTGGAGGTGACCCTGCGTGGCTATGAGCTGTCCCTGCGTAAGGCGGATGCAGCCCAGATCACCATGGGAAATCCCAGACGCAGAGAGAAAAACGGCAGGCGCAATGCCGACCCGGAGCGTGCCAGACGGCAGCTGCAGGATCATGAGCATGAGCTGCGGGAACACGTGGAAAACTATGATCCCTCGGCCCACGACAGCCGCCCTATGCGCATCGCCCTGGCAGGCAACCCGAACTGTGGTAAGACGACCCTGTTCAACGCCCTGACCGGATCCAATCAGTATGTGGGCAACTGGCCGGGCGTTACAGTAGAGAAAAAAGAAGGAACGGCTCATCTGGGCGGGACAGAGCTGACAGTGGTGGATCTGCCCGGCATTTATTCCTTGTCCCCCTACTCTATGGAAGAGATCGTGGCCCGTGATTTTATCATTGGGGAAGGTCCGGACTGCGTCATTGATATTGTGGATGCCACCAATCTGGAGCGAAACCTGTATCTCACCGTACAGCTGCTGGAGCTGGAGCGGCCTGTGGTGCTGGCACTGAATTTTATGGATGAGGTGGAGAAACGAGGGGACAAAATCGACGTGGATCGGTTGTCCAAAGAGTTGGGCATCCCGGTGGTGCCCATCACCGCCAAGACGGGTGAGGGGTTGGAACAGCTGCTCCACACCGCCCACCGACAGATGCATCTGGGATTTACAGTGGAGCCGGATGATCTGTATGACGAGTTTACCCACGACATTCACCACCGCATGGGCGAGCTGCTGCATGACCACGCCTATGCTGCCAAGCTGCCCGCCCACTGGGCGGCCATCAAACTGCTGGAAGGCGACCAGGTGGTGGAGCAGGCGCTGAACCTGCCGGAAACCGTACAAACAGAATTGGATGGACTGGTGTCTGAATACGAAAATGCCAGTGACCTGGGTGACCGGGAGACTCTGGTGGCCGACAGCCGCTATCAGTACATTGAAAGGGTGGTTTCTCAGGCTGTGGTGCGGGGCGGAAAGCCCGGAGAGCTGACCCTCAGTGAGAAGATCGACCGGGTGGTGACCCACCGGATCTTTGCATTGCCGCTGTTCCTGTGTACTATGCTGGCCATGTTTGTGCTGACCTTTGGTCCTTTTGGCGGTATGCTGCAGGACGGTGTGGCGGCCCTGATGGACGGAATGTCGGTGGCTCTGGCTGCGGCTATGACAGCAGCGGGAGTATCGGAGGTTTTGGTCAGCCTGGTATGTGACGGCATCATTGCCGGTGTGGGCGGTGTGGTATCCTTCCTGCCCCAAATCGCGCTGCTGTTTTTCTTCCTGTCCTTCCTGGAGGACTCCGGATATATGTCGCGCGCTGCCTTTATCATGGACCGTCTGCTGCGCCGGTTTGGCCTGAGCGGCAAGGCGTTTATTCCCATGCTGATGGGCTTTGGATGCTCTGTTCCCGCCATTATGGGAGCCAGAACCATGGAAAATGAAAAGGATCGACGGATGACGATTTTACTGGTGCCGTTTATGTCCTGCTCGGCCAAGCTTCCGGTGTACGGACTGATCGCCTCGGCCTTTTTTGGAAGTTGGGCCGGACTGGTGGTGTTTGGACTGTATGTGATTGGTATGGTGCTGGGAATTTTGTCCGGCCTGTTCTTTAAGCGGACTCTGTTTTCCGGAGAACCTGCACCGTTTGTGCTGGAGTTGCCCCCGTACCGTTTGCCCTCCCTGTCCAACATGCTCTCCCATGTTTGGCAGAAGGTAAAGGGATTTTTGGTCAAGGCCGGCACCCTGATCCTGCTGATGTCGGTGCTGCTGTGGCTGCTGCAGTCCTTTGACTTCTCTCTGCGGATGGTGGAAGATGCCTCCGAGAGCATGTTGGGTATGCTGGGCAGCGTGATCGCACCGGTATTTGCACCCCTTGGCTTTGGAAGCTGGCAGGCGGCTGTGGCACTGTTGACCGGATTTGTGGCCAAGGAGATGGTGGTGTCCTCTCTGGCTATGTTCTATGGGTTCCCTCTGGCTGCTGAGGCCGGTGTGGTGGCTGCGGCTATGGATGCCTTTAGTCCCCTGTCTGCATTCTCCTATCTGGTATTTATTCTGTTGTATGTTCCTTGTGTGGCGGCAGTGTCCACCCTGGCCAAGGAGATGAACAGTAAAAAGTGGACGGCCTTCTCCATTGCGTGGCAGATCGGCATTGCCTATGTGGCTTCCCTGGTTGTATATCAGCTGGGCAGCCTGTTTCTTTGATGACTTGAGATAAGAGGTAGAAAATATGATTAAAGTAATTGCGCTTGATCTGGACGGCACACTGCTCAACAGCGCCGAGGAGATCACTCAGGAGACGAAAGATGCCATTGCGCAGGCGCAGGCGCAGGGTGTGAAGGTGGTTCTGGCCACCGGACGCAGCGTGCAGGAGGCTATGGACTTCGGTGCCAAGGCCGGCTGTGACAATCTGGCCGTTTGTGTGGGAGGCGCGGTGCTGGCTGACTTGCCCACCGGTACCCATGTGCGTGACTGGGAGATGCCCTCCTGGGTGTGGCCGGATGCGATGAAGCTGTGTCTGAATCGCGGCATTGAGCTGATGCTGTTTGCCGGAGAAAAGATCGTGGTGGATCCCTTCTCCAAGAAGTCTCAGGAGAAGACGTTCCCCAGTGAGGTATTCCACCGGGAGGCGGTGGTGGTGGAGGATCCCCTGGCTTATATGCAGGAAAACGATCTTCCTTTGTTGAAGATCCATGGTGACTGGGCCCCCGGCAGCTACCCGATAGAAGAACTGCGGGCTATGTATGGGCTTCAGGTGATCAGCACCAATGGACGTGACTTTGAGGTCCTGCCCTCCGGCGCAGACAAGGGCCGGGCATTGGCCTTGCTGGGTGTGATGTATGGTTTTGCGCTGGATGAGATCGCTGCTGTGGGTGACAGTGACAACGATCTGGCCATGCTGAAAGTGGCCGGTTATCCTGTGGCCATGGGCAACGGAACCCAGAATGTGAAAGATTTGGCCAAATATATTACAGCCGGAAATGATGATGAGGGTGTGGCACAGGCCATCCGCCATATTCTGGCTATGAATCAGCAGGAGCAGGAAGAAACGACGCGTTAAGGGTCATCCTGCCCGTGCGAGAGAAAAAGCACCGAAATCTTTGAATCGTGTTCATAGGTACAGTTTATGACCTGTCTATGATTAGACGCATAGACGCAGAGGCGGGCGACGGAAGTCGCCCGCCTCTTTGCGTTTGAGCCGCTGTAGTAAGCTTCGGTTTATCCGTGAGGGATCCGCGCAGGTCGTTTCGAAGTTTATTCATATCTTGCACATCCCGGAAGCGACACACAGAAAGGAATCGATATGCGCCAACCTGAACTTCTTTTATAAAAAAATTTATGGTGCAGCGCATAATTTGTATAATGTGTCTTGACACCGGTATTTACAACTGTCTGTAATGGTGCTATAATACTGCGTGCTTAAACGAAAGGAGCAGATCAACCTTATGAAAAAATTGCTGGTTGTTGTCGATATGCAGGAGGATTTCATTTCCGGCGCTCTTGGCACTAAGGAAGCTGAGGCCATCGTGCCCGCGGTTGTAGAAAAAATCACTTCCTTTGAAGGTGATGTGGTCTATACCAGAGATACCCACACAGAGCAGTACCTGAGCACTTCCGAGGGCAAGAAACTCCCTGTTGTGCATTGCATTAAAGACACGCAGGGATGGCAGATCCATCCCGAAGTCTGGAAGGCCGGTGAGGGCAAAACTGTGGCCGTCATTGACAAGCCCACCTTTGGCTCTGTGGAACTGGGGGATTTTGCCCAGGACGGACAGTACGATGCCATCGAACTGATCGGCCTGTGTACCGACATCTGTGTCATCTCTAACGCCCTGTGCCTGAAGGCACGACTGTGGGAGACTCCTATTGCGGTTTGTAAGGACTGCTGCGCCGGTGTCACACCAGCAAGCCACGAAAACGCTTTGGCCGCTATGACTATGTGCCAAATCGACATTCTGTAAGGAACACTTTCTGAAAAGGAGCATTTCAATCATGAGAATAAACGCATTCAAGAAGATGCTGGCCGCTGCGCTGGCTGCTGTCATGGCCCTGAGTCTGTGTGCCTGTGGCAGCGATTCTAACCCCGCCGACAGCGGACAGTCTTCTGCAGCCGATCCCTCCAAGCCCTATGCGGGCCACACCCTGTATGTCGCTAACTGGCAGGGATATAATTCCGACGCAGACTACTGCGAAAAGGCTTTTGAGGATGCCACCGGCTGCAGCGTGGAACACGTCTACTTCAACTCCTATGAAGAACTGATGACCACCCTGATGACCGGCGGAAACAAAACCATCGACGCTGTGGTGCTGTCCAACAACTATACCCAGTGGTTCCACGAGGAAGGTCTGATCATGAACGTCGATCCTGCTCAGATCCCCAACTACGAGCTGGTGGCTGATGTCTATAAGGATCTGGCTCCCTATGCCGTGGACGAGGCGGGTAACCTGTTTGCCTTCCCCTGGTGTAATGGTACTTCCTCCATCGCCTACAACCCCGACTACGTGGACTTTGAGATCGAGCACTGGTCCGATCTGCTGGACCCCCGCCTGACCGGTCACGTCATGGTGCTCAACGGTGATGGTGACGACTGGGTCATCGGCAGCCTGCTGGCCGGTGAGGATTCCGATGATATTGAAAATGTTGATATTGAAAAGGTTCGCGCTGCCCTGAAGGAACTGAAGGGTCAGCTTCTGGGCTTCTGGGCCACCAATGATGAGCAGATCATGCCCTGGCTGGCCGGTGACTTCTGGGCCGGCGAGATCTGGTCCGGACCCTACAGCGAACTGCTCCACAATCCTGACACCAACATTAAGCTGGTTCACCCCGAGGAGGGTACCGTGGGTTACATCGACTACTGGTCCATCGTGGAGGGTACCGACGAATTTGAGTTGGCCTGCGAGTGGATCAACTGGATCGAGAGTACCGAGCAGCAAACCGCTATGGCAACCGGTGTCAGCGAAGCTTATCCCGG
>ERZ808026.197-NODE-197-length-12866-cov-3.722105_pt1 | contig 12866 bp, 11 predicted proteins | sample MGYA00380182_ERZ808026 | MGnify/ENA primary metagenome ERZ808026 (study PRJEB31490, sample SAMN06133376) | cow dung metagenome | isolation source: H9 | host: cow | place: China: Chengdu | collected 2015-05 ... | reverse complement strand
GCAGGTGTTTCTCCATCTGAACTTGGAAAAGTATTATTAGTAGGTGGTTCTACACGTATCCCAGCAGTACAGGATAAGGTAAGACAGTTAACAGGCAAAGAACCAAGCAAATCATTAAACCCAGACGAATGTGTAGCACTTGGTGCTTCTATCCAGGGTGGTAAATTAGCAGGTGATGCAGGTGCAGGTGAAATCCTTCTCCTTGACGTAACTCCATTGTCACTTTCTATCGAAACAATGGGCGGTATTGCTACAAGATTAATCGAAAGAAATACAACAATCCCTACAAAGAAGAGTCAGATCTTCTCTACAGCAGCTGACAACCAGACAGCAGTAGATATCAACGTTGTACAGGGTGAAAGACAGTTTGCAAGAGATAACAAATCCTTAGGACAGTTTAGACTGGATGGTATCCCACCAGCAAGACGTGGTGTTCCACAGATCGAAGTAACATTCGACATCGATGCCAACGGTATCGTAAATGTATCTGCAAAAGACTTAGGTACAGGTAAAGAACAGCACATCACAATCACAGCTGGTTCTAACATGTCTGACGCAGATATCGAAAGAGCTGTAAAAGAAGCTGCTGAATTTGAAGCACAGGATAAGAAACGTAAAGAAGCAGTTGACGCTAGAAACGATGCAGATGCAATGGTATTCCAGACAGAAAAAGCAATGCAGGAAGTTGGCGATAAGATTGATGCAAACGATAAAGCAGCAGTAGAAGCTGATCTTGCTTCCTTAAAAGCAGTCATCGACAGAACTGCAAACGTAGAAGAAATCAGTGATGCAGACTTAGATGCATTAAAATCCGGTAAAGAAAAACTTATGGAAAGTGCTCAGAAACTTTTTGCAAAAGTTTACGAACAGGCACAGGGTGCTCAGGGCGCAGGTCCGGATATGGGTGCCGGCGCAGGTGCTGGATACACAGCTCCAGAGGATGACATCGTAGACGGAGACTTTAGAGAAGTATAAAAATTACAGTGAAATGGGAGTGTTTTCGAATACTCCCATATACTGCGTAAGAGGTAGAGAAAATTATGGCAGAAGCAAAACGCGATTATTACGAAGTCCTTGGCGTTGCAAAAAGCGCCAGCGACTCTGAAATTAAAAGTGCATACAGAAAACTTGCCAAAAAGTATCATCCAGATATGAATCCGGGCGATGCAGAAGCTGAAAAGAAATTCAAAGAAGCTTCGGAGGCATATGCCATTTTAAGTGATGCTGAAAAAAGAAAAACATATGATCAGTTTGGCCATGCTGCTTTTGAAAACGGCGGCGGTGGTGCCGGCGGTTTTGGCGGCTTTGGCGGTTTCGATTTTAACAGCGCGGATATGGGTGATATTTTCGGCGATATCTTTAGTGATCTGTTTGGCGGCGGTGGCAGAAGACGTTCCAATAATGGTCCAATGCAGGGCGCCAACGTAAGAGCCAGTGTGCGCATTACTTTTGAAGAGGCCGTATTTGGCTGCGAAAAGGAATTAGAACTGACATTGAAAGATACCTGTACATCATGTCATGGAACCGGTGCGAAAGTGGGAACTTCTCCGGAAACCTGTCCAAAATGCGGCGGTCGCGGTCAGGTGACCTACAACCAGCAGACAATGTTTGGTACCATGCAGAGTGTCCGCACTTGTCCTGAATGTAACGGAAGCGGTAAGATTATCAAAGAAAAATGTCCTGACTGCTATGGAACAGGATATATTTCCAATCGCAAGAAAATTCAGGTATCTATTCCGGCAGGTATCGACAATGGACAGAGCATCCGTATCAGAGAAAAAGGCGAACCGGGCATCAATGGCGGTCCAAGAGGCGATCTGCTTGTAGAAGTGATCGTATCAAGACATGCCACATTCCAGCGACAGGACATGGATATCTATTCTAATGTACCAATCAGCTTTGCGATTGCAGCTCTTGGAGGCACCATCCAGATAGATACTGTGGATGGAAAAGTAGAATATGATGTGAAAGCAGGAACCCAGACTGGTACAAGGGTGCGTCTGCGCGGAAAAGGAGTTCCATCACTCCGTAATAAATCTGTACGCGGTGATCATTATATTACATTAAATGTTCAGGTGCCGACAACACTGAGCAGTGAGGCTAAAGATGCACTTAGAAACTTTGATGCAGTCAGTGGAAACAGTCTGAAAAATGAAAATGTAAAACCGAAGAAAAAAGGTTTTATGGATAAAATCAAGGAAACTTTTGAAGATTAACTAATAGTAAAGCCGGAGTGTAAAAAACTCTGGCTTTTTTGTAAAAATTTAACATGGAAATTTTGGGATTTCTGGTATTGTATTGAGATAAATACACAAGTTGGCTAAAAAAATTGGATTGTTTCATAGACAGTTTGTTCAAATTGTGATAAACTGAACCCATGGGGAACGAGAAGTGACACGCTTTGCGTGTTTTTCTTGTGTAAAAAAACGAATCTTATTTTTTGTGATTCATATAAGGAGGAATAAAACCAATGGCTAGAAAAATGAAAACCATGGATGGTAACCATGCAGCTGCGCATGTATCTTATGCGTATTCTGACGTTGCAGCGATTTATCCAATTACACCATCATCTGTAATGGCTGAAGCTACAGACGAATGGGCTACTCAGGGAAGAGAAAATATTTTTGGACAGACTGTACAGGTTACAGAAATGCAGTCTGAAGCTGGTGCAGCAGGTGCTGTGCACGGATCTCTTGCAGCAGGTGCATTAACAACTACATTTACAGCATCTCAGGGTCTTTTACTTATGATCCCGAACCTTTATAAACTCGCTGGCGAAAGACTTCCAGGCGTAGTAAACGTATCTGCTCGTGCGCTTGCAAGCCATGCATTATCAATCTTCGGAGATCACTCTGACGTTTATGCATGCCGTCAGACAGGTGTTGCAATGCTTTGTGAATCAAGTGTTCAGGAAGTTATGGACTTAACAGCAGTTGCTCACTGTGCAGCAATCAAAGGACGCCTTCCATTTATTAACTTCTTCGATGGTTTCAGAACATCTCATGAAATTCAGAAGATTGAAATGTGGGACTACGAAGATCTGAAAGATATGGTAGACATGGATGCTATTGATGCATACAGAAGAGATGCATTAAATCCAAATCATCCATGCCAGAGAGGTTCAGCACAGAACGCTGATATCTTCTTCCAGGCAAGAGAAGCATGTAACCCATACTACGATGCTATGCCGGCAATCGTACAGGAATACATGGATAAAGTAAATGCAAAACTCGGTACAGATTACAAACTCTTCAACTACCACGGTGCAGCTGATGCAGAACATGTAATCGTTGCTATGGGTTCTGCTTGTGAAACAATCGATGAAACAGTTGATTACTTAACAGCAGCCGGCGAAAAAGTAGGTTTGGTAAAAGTTCGTCTTTACAGACCATTCTCTGCAGAAGCTTTAATCGCAGCTATTCCGGATTCTGTTAAACAGATCACTGTATTAGACAGAACAAAAGAACCGGGTGCTCTTGGCGAACCATTATGGTTAGACGTTGTTGCCGCATTAAAAGGCTCTAAATTTGATGCAGTTCCGGTATTCATGGGACGTTACGGTTTAGGTTCTAAAGATACAACACCGGCACAGATCGTTGCAGTATATAAAAACACAGAGAAAGCAAAATTCACAATCGGTATCGTGGATGATGTTACAAATCTTTCTCTGGAAGTTGGTGCTCCAATCTCTGTTGCTCCGGAAAGCACAATTTCCTGCAAATTCTGGGGTCTTGGTGCTGACGGTACAGTAGGTGCGAACAAGAACTCTATCAAGATTATTGGTGATAATACAGATATGTACGCTCAGGCTTACTTTGATTATGACTCAAAGAAATCCGGCGGTGTTACAATTTCTCATTTAAGATTTGGTAAGGACCCAATTAAGTCCACATACTTAATCTCTAAAGCAAACTTTGTTGCTTGCCATAACCCATCTTATGTACGCAAATACAACATGGTACAGGATCTGAAAGATGGCGGTACATTCTTATTAAACTGCCCATGGGATATGGAAGGTATTGAAAAACATTTACCAGGACAGGCTAAGAGATATATGGCAGAACACAACATTAAGTTCTACGTGATCGACGGTATCAAGATTGGTAAAGAAATCGGATTAGGCGGACGTATCAATACAATCCTTCAGTCTGCATTCTTCGAATTAGCAAACATTATCCCAGGCGAAGAAGCAAACAGCTTAATGAAAGCTGCTGCAAAAGCTTCTTACGGCAAAAAAGGTGATAAAGTCGTTCAGATGAACTACGACGCGATTGACGCTGGTGCAAAACAGGTTGTTGAAATCCAGATTCCGGAAAGCTGGAAAGACTGTGAAGATGAATTCTTAGGAAAATCTGTAGCAGGCGATTCTGCAGTTGTTGATTTCGTTAACAATATTCAGATTCCTGTAAATGCTCAGGAAGGTAACAAATTACCGGTATCTGCATTCAAAGATTATGTAGATGGTACAACACCTTCAGGTGCTGCTGCATTTGAAAAACGTGGTATTGCAGTAGATATCCCGGTATGGAATCCGGAAAACTGTATCCAGTGTAACAGATGTTCTTATGTATGTCCTCACGCAGTTATCCGTCCGGTAGCTATGACAGAAGAAGAAGCAGCTGCAGCTCCAGAAGGAATGAAAGTAGTACCAATGACAGGTATGGCAGACAAGAAATTTGCTATCGTTGTATCAGCTCTTGACTGTACAGGATGTGGTTCTTGTGTAAACGTTTGCCCAGGCAAGAAGGGTGCAAAAGCAATTGCTATGGAAAACATGGAAGCAAATGTTGGAAGCCAGAAATACTTCGATTATGCTGTAACATTACCGGAAAAAGCAGATGTTATTGCAAAATTCAAAGAAGCAACTGTAAAAGGATCTCAGTTCAAGACTCCATTGCTCGAGTTCTCAGGAGCTTGTGCCGGATGTGGTGAAACACCATACGCAAAATTAATCACACAGTTATTCGGTGACAGAATGTACATTGCTAACGCAACAGGTTGTTCTTCAATCTGGGGTAACTCTTCACCATCTACACCATATACAGCAAACGCAAAAGGACAGGGTCCTGCATGGTCTAACTCCTTATTCGAAGATGCTGCTGAATTTGGATATGGTATGGTACTTGCACAGAAAGCTCTTCGTGACGGCTTAAAAGTGAAAGTAGAAGATATTGCTGCAAACTCTGAAAACGAAGCATGTAAAGCAGCTGCTCAGGAATGGTTAGATACATTCTCATGCGGTGCTACAAACGGTGCTGCAACAGATAAATTAGTTGCTGCATTAGAAGCTTGCGGATGTGAAAAAGCTCAGGCAATCTTAAAAGATAAAGACTTCCTGGCTAAGAAATCCCAGTGGATCTTCGGTGGTGACGGATGGGCATACGACATCGGTTTCGGTGGTGTAGACCATGTATTAGCTTCCGGTAAAGATATCAACATCATGGTATTTGATACAGAAGTTTACTCTAACACAGGCGGACAGTCTTCTAAAGCTACTCCTGTAGGTGCGATTGCTCAGTTCGCAGCAGCTGGTAAAGAAGTGAAGAAGAAAGACCTTGCAAGCATCGCAATGAGCTATGGTTATGTATATGTTGCTCAGATCGCTATGGGTGCTGATTACAACCAGTGCGTAAAAGCAATCGCAGAAGCAGAAGCTTACCCAGGACCATCACTCATTATTGCTTACGCTCCATGTATTAACCATGGTATTAAAGTGGGTATGAGCAAAGCTCAGACAGAAGAAGCAAACGCAGTGGCTTGTGGTTACTGGCATTGCTTCAGATACAATCCAGCTCTGAAAGCTGCAGGACAGGATGCATTCATCTTAGATTCTAAAGAACCTACAGAAGATTATCAGGCATTCCTTGATGGAGAAGTTCGTTACAACGCTCTGAAACGTGCTAATCCAGACCGTGCTGCAGAACTCTTCGCAAAATCTGAAGAAGCTGCAAAAGCTAGATTTGAATATCTGAACAGATTAAAAGTTTTACACGGAGCAGAATAATCGAAAGATTACTACAAAGTGAAAGGGCACGCCGGAAGGCGTGCCCTTTAAGATTATTACTTTAAGTATTTTCCAAGATATTTTTCTGCAACATCTTTTGCTAAATCGAATTTATCTACTAATTTGGCAACAGTTTCGTTTTCTGTTAAGCCCATTTCTTTACATTTTTTGATTAATTCTTCGATTGCTTCTTCTGTTGCATTTTCTTTTACGAAGTCTAAGCCTTTATCAAGTAAATCTTTAGCAGCTTCGCTCTTTAATAAATCTGCGAATCCCATTTTTGTGTCCTCCTTTTTGAATAAATCTTCCTAACTATAGCAAAAAAAGAAAGATGAGACAAGAAAATTTGCATGTAAAAAGCTTTTGACATGTCTTTTTTCTTCTATTTATAATGTAGCAAGAAGATAAATGTTTTAAGGAGAAACGGAAATGCCTAATATTATAGAAATCACAGATTTTCATGCACCGGAATTAGATATCTATGCCAGATTAAATGAAAATCAGTTATTAAATCGTGCAGAGCCATCTAAAGGACTCTTTATTGCGGAAAGTCCTAAGGTAGTAGAGCGGGCCATGAACGCCGGATATGAACCTGTATCCATGCTGGTGGAAAAGAAGCATATTGAGGGAGAAGCCAAAGATGTGATTGCCAGATGCTGAGAAATTCCGGTTTATACGGCGGAATTTGAAGTGTTAAAGCAGCTTACCGGTTTTGCCCTTACCAGAGGAGTGCTTTGTGCCATGAGACGCCGCCCTTTGCCGAGTGTTGAAGAAGTGTGCAAGGGTGCAAAAAGAATTGTAATTTTGGAAAACGTTATGAATCCGACCAATGTGGGTGCGATTTTTCGCTCTGCAGCGGCACTGAATATCGATGCAGTGCTCCTCACACCTGCCTGCAGCAATCCTCTGTATCGACGTGCAGCCAGAGTCAGCATGGGAACCGTGTTTCAGATTCCATGGACATATTTTTCGGGCGATGAAGCAGCCTGGCCGCATCCTGGAATTGACATATTGAAAAATCTTGGCTTTAAGACAGCAGCCATGGCTCTGTGTGACGAATCTGTCGGTATCGATGATGAAAAGTTAATGGCAGAAGAAAAACTTGCAATTATTCTTGGAACAGAAGGCGATGGACTCGCCACGGCTACCATTGCAGACTGCGATTATACAGTGAAAATTCCCATGTCCCATGGAGTAGACTCACTAAACGTAGCGGCAGCCAGTGCGGTAGCCTTCTGGCAGTTGGGAAATCGAGGTTAGATGCCTCTGTTGGGGTCTATATCGGAAAAATTAGTCGTAGACCCCGAAAATCCAAAATTTTTGCGTGAAAAATAGATTTCGGGGTCTATGTAAATTTTTTTAAATCGAGATACCGATTTTTTCTTTTTACGGGGTCTTAGGTATAGTTTTTTTCTATAGACCCCTCATACTTCTAAAAAAGAGAAGATGGTTTATACTTCACTAAATTCATCTTTTCCTACCATGCAAAGTGGGCATTCAAAATCTTCCGGAAGGTCTTCAAACTTTGTTCCGGCAGCGATTCCGCCTTCCGGATATCCCACTTCTTCATCATATTCCCATCCGCAAACGTCACATACATATTTCATATTAAAATCCTCCGTTGATGTTTTTTTATTTTCTATGCCTGTATCATATTCGATTTGTTATTTTTATTCCGTGACAAAATCACGAAAAGAAAAATTTGCAAAAATTTTGTTTCTTGTGGGTTTTTTGAAAAAAATCAAAGAAAAATTGCACAAAAATATGAAAAAAACCTACTAAAACAAAAGGAAATATGTTACAATTAGAAATCATATAGAAGGTAAGCGGAGGGGCGCAAAAATGTTAGCAATTGAGCGAAAAAATGCGATTTTAGAAAGATTGCAAAAAGAGCAGCGTGTATTGGTAGCAGAGCTTAGCCAGGAATACGAGGTTACTGAAGAAACTATTCGAAGAGATCTTGATAAACTTGAAAAGGAAGGCTTTGTTAAAAAGACATATGGCGGAGCTGTATTGAATGAAAATACCAATATTGAAATGCCTTTACGTATTCGTGAAAAAACAAATCGTAAGGAAAAGCAGACCATTGCGAAACTGGTAGCGTCCATGATTGAAGAGGGGGACAGCATTATTTTAGATTCTTCATCAACTTCGCTGATGGTAGCACAGGAATTAAAAGACCGTAAGAAACTGACGGTCATCACAAACTCTCTGGAGGTTCTGATTGAGTTTTCAAAATCTAAGGGTGTGCAGGTAATTTCCACTGGTGGGATGTTAAAGAGTTCAACATTATCACTGATTGGTAAAAATGCAGAGAAAACATTAGAGAACTTCTATGTAGACAAAGCTATCATTTCATGCAAGGGACTGGATATCAGAAAAGGGGTTACGGATTCTTCAGAGGATGATGCGGAAATCAAAAAAAGTATGGTGTCCTGTTCAAAGAGATTGATTATTGCAGCGGATAGTACAAAGTTTGGTAGGATTTCCTTTGCAAAAGTAGTTGATTTTAGGAAGGGTGATATTTTGGTCACAGATACCCTTCCGGATGATGCCTGGTCACAGCGTCTTGCTGAAATCGGTGTTGTCGTAGTGACTGAAGATTCATAAAATAAGGAGAAAGAAAAAATGAGCAATCCAATTTACAATCTTGCATTCGACTTTGGTGCATCAAGCGGACGTATGATTTTAAGCAAAACAGAAGATGGCAAAATCACATTAGAAGAACTTCATCGTTTTACCAACGATCCTGTTCGTATTGGCAAAGTATTTTACTGGGATACATTTCGTTTATTCCATGAATTAAAGCAGGGCTTAAAGAAAGCAGCAGCTAAAAATCTTCCAATTCAGAGCTTGGCAATCGACACATGGGGTGTTGACTATGGTTTATTAGATGCAGATGGAAACCTGATTGGTAACCCAATCAACTACCGTGATGACAGAACGATCGGTGTGATCGAAGCATCTGATGCGCTGGTTCCATTAAGCGAACAGTATGCAAGAACAGGTATCCAGTTCATGAACTTTAATACTGTATACCAGATGCAGGCAGATAAGAAAATGAGACCGGAGATTCTTGAAAAAGCAAAAACTCTGCTCTTTATGCCTGACTTATTTGTTTATTTCTTAACAGGAAAGAAAATCTGCGAATACACAATCGCAAGTACAGGTCAGCTTCTCGATGCTAAGAAAAGAGATTATGACTATGAATATCTTGAAAGAATGGGTGTACGTACAGACTTACTTCAGCCACTGACAATGCCTGGAACAATCGTAGGTGATCTTCTTCCGGAAATCGTTGAAGAAACAGGTCTTTCAGGCGTAAAAGTTATCGCTGTTGGAGAACATGATACAGCATCTGCGTTCTGCGGATGTCCATTAGAAGATGAAAATGCAGCAGCATTAAGCTGTGGTACATGGTCCTTACTTGGTATGGAAGTAGACGAACCGGTTCTTACAGAAGATGCGTTCCAATATAATTATACAAATGAAGGCGGCGTTGAAGGAAAGATTCGTCTCTTAAAGAACATCAATGGTCTTTGGGTAATGCAGAATCTTCGCAGAAACTGGTGTGAATTCGAATATGAAGTAGGGTTCCCGGACATTATCAAAGCATCCAGAGAAGCTAAGAGACAGGACTTTATCATTGACCCTAATGATCCAAGATTCACAGCTCCATATAACATGATGAAAGAAGTTATTGCATACTGTGAAGAACACGGACAGGGAACACCGGAAGGTCTTGGCGAAATCGCTATGGCGATTTACAACGGTCTGACACAGGAATACGGAAAAACCGTACGTAACTTGGAAGTTATCTCCGGTAAGACAATTTCCTGCCTGAACATGGTAGGCGGCGGTATTCAGGATCAGCTTCTTTGCGAATTAACAGCAAAAGCAATCCAGAAACCAGTGGTTGCCGGTCCAATCGAAGGTTCCGTACTTGGTAACATCTTAATGCAGTTAAAAGCTTTAGGACACATCAAAGATCGTATCGAAGGAAGAAAGATTGTAAAGGCATCCTTTGAACAGAAGATTCATCAGCCAAAATAAGCAGAGTAAAAGAGCGCTATCCCGCGTAAAAATATGAAACGTCAGAAGGGAGAATCTTATGGCAGGATTTGAAAGCACATTGAAAAAATACCCATCAAAAATGGACCCGAACGTAATATTAAAGGTATATGAAGGTCATTTTGCAACGGTACATTCACATATTACGAAATACATTGATTTTGCAACCATCAAATCAAGAAGAAGTGAAGCAATGGCTGCTGCAAATATTCTTGGTGACAAGTATGTCAATACTACAATTGTAGATACCATTCTCTGCATGGAAGGTACGGAAGTAATCGGTGCATATCTGGCTGATAAGCTGACGAGAAATGGAATCCTGTCTATGAATGCTCATAAAACAATTTATGTAGTATCTCCTGAAATAGGAACCGGCGGACAGATGGTATTCCGTGATAACAATGAATTTATGATTCGCGGTAAAAATGTTCTTTTATTAGTAACTTCTGCTTCTACTGGAGGAACAATCTTCCAGAGTGCTGAATGTATTGAATACTATGGAGGAACCATTGCCGGTATCAGCGCAATTTTCAGTGCAACACCAAAGGTTGGCCCTTACGAAATAAACTCCATTTTTACAGCTGAAGATGTCCCGGGATATGGAAGCTATAAGATGAGAGAGTGTCCATGCTGCCAGAAAAAACAGAAGCTGGATGCAATCGTAAACGCATACGGATACAGTAAAATTTAATATCAGTACATAAAAGCCTTCCCGCAGGGGGAGGCTTTTTGTGTTGCATACAATTGACAAAAATGTTATAGTAACTATGTATGTGAAAATATGCCTATCAAGGAGTGGACATTTTATGAAATGGAATAAATATACATTAAAAACACGCACAGAAGCGGAAGATATCATCAGCAGCATGATGATGGATGTGGGTGTAGAAGGAATTGAAATTGAAGACAAAGTGCCTTTGACAGAAACAGACAAGGCGCAGATGTTCGTAGATATCATGCCGATCGTTGGTGAAGATGATGGAACAGCTTATATCAGCTTTTATTTAGAACCTGAACAAGATCAGGAAGAAATGCTTCGAAGAGTTCGGGAAGGTCTGGAAGAAATTTCTGAATGGATGGATATCGGAGAAGGTACCATTGTGGCATCTGAAACAGAGGACAAAGACTGGATCAATAACTGGAAAGAGTATTTCCACCAGTTTTATGTGGACGATATTCTCATCAAACCATCATGGGAAGAAGTAAAACCGGAAGATCGGGAAAAACTTCTGATTCAGATTGATCCCGGAACAGCTTTTGGAACAGGGATGCATGAAACTACACAGCTTTGCATCCGCCAGATCAAAAAATATGTGACACCGGAAACTGTTCTTCTGGATGTAGGATGCGGAAGCGGGATTCTTTCCATCGTTGCATTAAAGCTTGGGGCAAAATCAGCAGTTGGAACAGATCTTGATCCATGTGCCATTACAGCAACAGAAGAAAATACAGAAGTTAATGGAATTTCTAAAAATCAGTTTGAAGTGATGATTGGTAATATCATTGACGATAAAGAAATTCAGGACAGAGTGGGCTATGAAAAATATGATATCGTAGTTGCAAACATTCTGGCAGATGTGCTGGTGCCATTAACACCGGTAATTGTAAATCAGATGAAAGTGGGAGGATTATACATTACTTCCGGCATCATTGATGATAAAGAAGAAACAGTAGTAGAAGCAGTGAAAGCAGCAGGCCTGGAAGTTTTAGAAGTAACCTATCAGGGAGAATGGGTTTCTGTCACTGCAAGAAAAAACGGGTAAGAATATGAGTCATTTTTTTATTACATCCGATCAGATTGCAGGAGAAATGCTGACAATTACCGGAGATGACGTTAATCATATGAAAAATGTGCTTCGCATGAGAAGTGGCGAGGCGTTTACTGCAGCAGATGAAAAAGGCATTTTTTATCATTGTGAAGTAGATGTTCTGGACAAGCAGCAGGTAACTGCAAAAATTTTGGACAAGGAACAGGGAGGAAGCGAGCTTTCTTCTAAAATATATTTGTTTCAGGGACTTCCTAAGTCGGATAAAATGGAGTTGATCATCCAGAAGGCGGTAGAACTTGGAGCTTATGAGATTATTCCGGTGGCAACAAAACGTGCCATTGTAAAGCTGGATGCAAAAAAAGAGGTTTCCAAGTTAAAACGCTGGCAGGCAATCGCAGAAGGTGCTGCAAAACAGTCCGGCAGAATGCTGATTCCGCAGATTTCAGAAGTAAAAACCTTTGGCGAAGCGCTGCAGATGGCAAAGCAGCTGGATGTGAACATCATTCCATATGAATGTGCCAGAGGAATGGACGGAACCCGTGAAATTTTTGGAAATATAAAACCGGGAATGAGTGTAGGTATTTTTATTGGTCCGGAGGGCGGCTTTGAAGAATCCGAAGTGGAGAAAGCAGCAGAGCTTGACATTAAGCCTGTAACCTTAGGAAAACGAATTCTTAGAACAGAAACTGCAGGTCTGACCACATTATCAATTCTCATGTACTTGCTCGAAGAATCGTAACCTGCCAAAAAGCTGCTGTTTGGAAAGCATATTATTTAAGAGAGGAAACATATGCAGGCATATTTAGATAATTCAGCTACAACGGTCTGCGAGCCGGGGGTGGTAGAAAAAGTCGTTCAAATGATGAGCGACGTTTTTGGAAACCCTTCTGCAATGCATAACAAAGGTGTTGAAGCTGAAAACTATATAAAAGAAGCAAAAGAAATCATTGCAAAAACATTAAAGGTGCAGGAAAAAGAAATCATCTTTACTTCCGGCGGGACAGAAAGCAATAACCTGTCCT
>ERZ808026.195-NODE-195-length-12934-cov-6.229914_pt1 | contig 12934 bp, 13 predicted proteins | sample MGYA00380182_ERZ808026 | MGnify/ENA primary metagenome ERZ808026 (study PRJEB31490, sample SAMN06133376) | cow dung metagenome | isolation source: H9 | host: cow | place: China: Chengdu | collected 2015-05 ... | reverse complement strand
GAAAACGAAGATGTTGTACGTATCATGACAATCCACAAAAGTAAGGGACTTGAATTTCCAATCGTATTTGTCAGTGGAATGGGAAAGAAAATCAATATGCGGGATACAAGTGAAGCCCTTGTGATTCATTCTGATCTTGGTGTGGGGCTTTATGAAATGCAGACGAATCCAAGAGTAAAAAAACAGAGTCTGATTCGAACGGAAATTGCAGAACAAATTCGAGAAGAAAGCCTTGGTGAAGAACTTCGCGTACTGTATGTTGCACTTACAAGAGCAAAAGAGAAACTAATTCTAACAGGAACCATAAAAGATAGACAAAAGACAATGGATAAATATGTCGGAAATGTATTGCCGAAGGTTCCAATTGCTTTTTCACAGAGAGTGAAGGCTACGACCTACCTGGATTGGTTGATTCCCGCACTTCTTTCCTATCCAACAAAATATGAGATTGGTTTTGTGTTAGCTGACGAGTTGGCATTGGATGAAGCAAAACATCAGGCAGAACATGTAATAGAAAGAAATGAAACGGAAGCCCTGATTGAAAATGCCGGCAAGGATTTGTGGAAAATACTGGATCAAAAGCGTAAGTTTTCTTATCCTTATGCGAAGGAGTTTGGAAGAAAAAGTAAGTATTCTGTTTCTGAACTAAAACATGATTCGATGTTGCAGGCATATGATCAAAGTCAGAGCGAAGCGGGTATTCCTGAATTTTTGAAAGAGAAGATGAAGGAAAACTTACATGAGTAAAAGGAAACGAAAAAATAAAACTGCTCGTATGCTTTATTCAAGTACATGTAGGCGGAGCAATGACATCTCTTGTGAATTTTCTCAATGCACTTGATACAGATAAATATGACGTTATCATTCTCAACTATGCAAACTGCGATATGGTTGGTCACACAGGCGTGTTCAACTGTGCAGTAAAGGCAGTTGAAGCAGTAGACGAATGCGTTGGAAGAGTTGTTGAAGCAGTAAGAAAGCACGATGGCGTTGTGTGTATCACTGCCGACCACGGAAATGCAGACCAGATGGTTGACCCTGAAACAAAGGACGTGTTTACGGCTCACACAACAAACCCCGTTCCGTTTATCGTTGTGGGTAAGGACTGCACTCTTCGTGAAACAGGTCGCTTAGCTGATATTGCACCCACTCTTCTTAAGATAATGGATATTGAAAAGCCGGCTCAGATGTCGGGAGAAAGTCTTATAAAATAAAGGACGGTGCTTTATGGATAATCGCCCTATCGGTGTTTTCGACAGCGGACTTGGCGGGCTTACCACTGTAAGACAGATAATTGAGGCAATGCCCGGTGAGGATATAATATATTTTGGCGATAATTTAAACGCTCCTTACGGTAATAAAAGTAAACCCGAACTTATTGATATTGCAGTTAATAACGTAACTAATAATTTTTTCATTTTCCTTTGCAAAATGATAATTTATTATTGCAAATACTCAATGTTTGTGCTATAATATGCGGATGTGACTTTAAAAATTAGGATCAGGTATAATATGAACAAATATCGCTCTCATTACATAAAAAATCTTCTTATCCCCTGTCTTGTGTTTTCTATCATCACGGGAGTTGTTTCATCGCTCTTTGTCGTTGCCTTCAAAATTGCCTCAAGCTATGTTGTGGAATTATCCGAAAGACTATATGAAAAGGTACAGCTTGAGCCACGGTTTCTCCCCTTGCTGATTGCCGGCGCTCTTCTTATGGGATTCATCGCAAGCCTTATAATAACATTCTCACACAGTTGTCGCGGAGGGGGCATCCCCACGTCGATTGCGGCAATACGCGGAATCGTAAATTTCAACTGGGTAAAAAGCATTTTCTTTCTTCCTATTTCTGCATTGATCACGTTTCTTGTCGGTGTTCCGCTTGGAACGGAAGGACCTTGTGTGCAGATGGGTACCGCGATCGGTGACGGCGTTATTCAAGTTGTCGGCAGAAAAAAGCACCGAGGATGGCGACGTTATATGATGGTCGGCGGTGCTGCTTCTGGCTTTGCATTGGCAACGGGATCACCCATAACCGCGGTAATGTTTTCGATGGAAGAATTACACAAGACCTTTTCTCCGCTTCTTTTTTCGGTCGTTTCCGTCTCTGTTATTGTCAGCCAATTGATGTCACATCTATTAGCTGCTTTTGGTATGGAATCTGCCGCTCTTTTTGAAACGAGCCTTCTCCCCACACTCTCTCTCAATCTGATCTACATACCTATAATTATCGGACTCTTGTGCGGTGTATGCTCAATACTCTTTATCAAGCTCTATAATCTCGTAGATATTTTTGCAAGAAAAAAGCTTAAATCCCTTTCTGTAAAGGTCAAGCTTCCTGTTATTTTTGCGCTTGTCTCCCTTGTGGGCTTCTTCTTCTCGAAAATACTCGGATCAGGACACCATCTTATAGAGCATCTTATCGGCGAACATCGCCTTGAGACGGAAAACGTCTGGTATCTTCTCATCAGCTTTTTCATCATACGCGCTATTTTTATGATGGTATCAAATACTGCCGGAGTTACGGGCGGTATTTTCCTTCCCACGCTTGCCTTTGGTGCTATTTTGGGCACGATTTGCGCCGAGCTGTTTATAGCGCTCAACTTTATAAGTGAAGAATACTACGCTCTTTTGGTTGTCATCGGTATGGTGTCGTTTTTAGGAGCATCTATGCGTATTCCTGTGACTGCATGCCTGTTCGCATTTGAAGCGCTCGGCGGTTTTAATAATATTCTTTTGTTAACCGCTGCTGTTACGGCTGCATTTATTATGGTTGAGGTATCCGGCCTCTCCGACTTTACAAGCACGGTCATCAAATCAAAAGCGGATGCGATCCATAAGGGAAAAATACCTCATGTTATCGAGGTACCGCTGACTGTATACAAAGGATCCTTCGTAATCGACAAGGACATCCGTGACATTCTTTGGCCCGCTTCCTGCACTATGCTGTCAATAGAAAGAGGGCCAAACAAAACAAACAAGATAGGAATTGCCGAGGGGGATATCCTTACCGTACATTATACGACCTATGATCCCGTGGCAACCGCTAACGAATTTGAAGTGCTGGTCGGAGACCAATGCGAAGAAATTGACAAAATCATGCGTCTCGAATAGAATCCGGCTTTAACTTCAACTTTTGATTAGTTTCGTCGTGAACACTCGCATCATTTTGGCTCTGAAAAGCAATTTTCAGAGCCTTTTTTCTTTGCTTACTGCACTTCAAATTTTGAGGGCTGACGATTGTTTTCGCCAGCCCTCGCTCAATGTCAAAACAGCGGTATTATGAATCAATATTCATACAAATACTTGCCTTTTTGCACTTGCTTTATTTTCACGCCAAATATATCCTCAACAATGTGCGATTCGCATATTTCGCTCGGTGTTCCGTAAGCAATGATCTTACCATTGCTCATCACGGTGAGCTTATCCGAAAAATCAAAGGCGAGTGGCAGATCGTGCATCACGGTCACGATCCCCTTGCCGTTATCGGAAAGCTGTTTTAACAGCCTCATCAATTCAAGCTGATGAGCGATATCAAGATAGGTGGTAGGCTCGTCCAGAAGAATGTAATCGGTATCCTGCGCAAGTGCCATTGCTATGTAGGCGTTCTGACGCATACCGCCGGAAAGCATAAACAGCGGCTTTTCTGCAAAATCTGCAATTCCTACCTGTTCCATAGCGGAGTACGCAATTTCTCTGTCGCGGCTTGTATATTTTCTTGGATAGCTGAGATAAGGAAATCTACCGTGAAGCACCATTTGCATAACCGTCATATCGGGAGTGTTCTTTCCTTGCGAGAGATATGCGATCTTTTTGGCAATCTCGTTTCTGCTCATTGTAAGGAGATTTTCGCCGTCAACAGTGATCTCACCGCCTGACAGTGGCAAAATGCCGAGTATAGCTTTGAGCAGCGTGCTTTTTCCGCATCCGTTTACGCCGATGATACTCGTCAGCTTTCCTTTTTCAAAAAATGCGCTTACGTCGTTAAGCACAGTCTGCTTTCCGTATCCTGCCGATATACGATTCAGTTCAAGCATTTCTGTGTCCTCCTTTTCCCTTGATCAGAATGAAGATAAAGAAGGGCGCACCGAGAAATGCCATAATGATACCCACGGGCAGCTCATACGGTGCGAAGACTACTCTCGCCAGCGTATCACATAGTGAAACGAAGCCCGCACCAAACAAAGCGCACAGCGGCAACAGATGTTTTGACTCCGATGTGGCTATTCTTCTCGCTGCGTGGGGTACTAAAAGTCCTACAAAGGAAAGCAGACCGCAAACGCTGACTGCCGCACCTGCCAACAGTGCGGAAAGCAGTAAGAATATTACGCGCATCACGTTCGTATTCATTCCAAGCCCTTTGGCGTTTTCGTCACCAAGAGTCAGCACGTCAAGCTCGTTTGAAAATGTCAAGAGTATCAAGACGGATATTAAAACGATCACTGTGGCAGGTATCAGCTTTGCGTAAGTCACCGATGAAAAGTCACCTATCTTAAAATCGAGGCTCTGTATACTGATTTCGGGATTGAAGGTGGTGACTGTATCGGATATCGCGCCGAGCAAGGCGTTCAGCGCTACGCCCATCAATATGACCGTTCCTCTTGAAGCCCCCCATTTTCTTGCTCCGAGACTGACAAGCATCACGGTCAAGAATGCACCGACAAAAGCAAACAGAGAGAGCCTCCAGCCACCTATGATACCCAATGCCGAGCCAATAGTGACAGCAAGACCTGCACCCGCATTTACACCGATAATGCTCGGAGATGCCAATCGGTTCGCAAGCACGCCTTGAATGACCGCGCCTGACACGGCGAGCGCCATACCGCATATAAGACTTCCAAGAACTCTCGGCAATCTGACGTATAGTAATATTCTTGCCTCGGGACTCTGCATATCTCCCGCTATAAGCGACGAAAGCATGTCCGAAAGCCTCAGCTCCGATGATCCGAAAAGCACACCGAGAACGGCAGCAAGAAGCAATAAAAGGATCGCTATACCGTATATATATCCTATCTTATTTTTTCGTAAGCTTATCATAAAGTATTCCGTATGACTCTGCCCAGCGCGCGTTAGGCTTCAGATTGAACAGCGTTTTATCCATAACGTGCAATCTACCGTTTTTCACCGCATCAAGCGTACTCAGGGCAGGGTTCTCCTTTATCAGATTTTCAAGCGACTGCTTCGCCGCCTCTGTATCACTTCCCATCGTTACCACGAAAATGTGGTACGGCTCTTCCCGAATGATCGCTTCTACACTCAAATTTTCAAGCAAGCTCGTGTTACTGTCGGCAATATTGATACAGCCCATATCGTGAAGCATTTCGCCAAGGATCGTTCCACTGCTGCCTTTTGCCTTTACAAAGCTTGAAGCGGCTCGCAGCAATAGGACTTTTCGTTCATCTTCGGGAATATCTGAATTTTTGTACTCTGCTTTTATTTCATCGATCTGTGCCTTGATCGCAAGTCCGTTCTGTTCGTACAGATCCTTGCGTTCTGTAATGTCGGTACAAATATCGAGCATTTTCAGATAATCGTCGAAGCTATCCACGTCAAAATATGCAACGGCAATTCCCATAGCTTCCAGTGTTTCCCTCATCTCAACATTGGAGGCAGTGGACGCGCTTGCGATAACAAAATCGGGGTCTGCTGATATGAGAAGCTCAAGACTCGGAGAATGCGCGCCGCCGATATTGACGGCATCGTCAAGCTCAAGCCCGAAATCCTCCCAAGCATCCTCAGCAGATGCGCAAAGTTTGCCACCCGCAAGCATCCAAACGTCCGCGAAGCTTCCAAGAAGGGCGGCAACTCGCTCGGGGTTCTTTTTGATATTCACCTCTCGACCGAGGGCATCGGTAAAGACTACCGTATTTTTGTTCTCGTTTTTCGGTTGACCGTTACACGCTGACATAGAAAACAGAACTGCTGTGATCAACAGAAAAGCGACGATGTTCTTTATTGTTTTTACTTTCTTCATATATCCTCTTAAATGGCGTATTTCATTGACAAATCACGGAAAACGTGATATAATATTATATCATAAAAACAGATGTAAGTCAATGAAATCGAGGTAAACAGCTATGTTGACGAATGAACAAATAACAAGTGTTAAAGGAAGAGGCTTTCTCAGAAACAGAGGAACCGACTGCTTCTCAGGCAGAATCGTTACGGTCGCAGGACTTTTTACTCCCGACCAGCTTCACGCTATCGCCGAATGCTCCGAGAAATACGGCAACGGCAAAGTAATATTTACCGCAAGACTTGCCGCAGAGATCGTTGGAATTCCGTTTGATAAAATTCCCGAAGCGGAAGCCTTTATGGCAGAGCGTGGATTGTATTTTGGCGGCACGGGCGCAAAGGTTCGTCCTATTACCGCTTGTAAAGGCACGACCTGCGTTTACGGAAACATTGATACACAGGCACTTGCAAAGGTTATATACGATAAGTTTTACATAGGGATGCGCGACGTGAAGCTTCCGCATAAATTCAAGATCGGAGTAGGCGGCTGTCCGAACAGCTGTATGAAGCCGAGTCTTAATGACGTAGGCGTTGAGGGATGCCGTGCGTTCTCTTTTGACAGTGAGCTTTGCCGAGGCTGTAAAAAATGTGCCGTTGCCGAAAGCTGTCCGACAAAGGCAGTATCCGTTGTCAACGGAAAGGCGGTTATCGATACGTCTAAATGCACAAGCTGCGGCGTTTGCGTTGGAAAATGTCCTTTCGGCGCTGTTCCCAAGGAAGCGGCATCGGTCTGCCGTATCTTTGTGGGTGGAACTTGGGGAAAGACTCAGCGTATGGGAACACTCTTGAATAACGTATATTCGGCAGACGAAGTTCCCTCTGTTATTGAAAAGGTCATGCTTTGGTATAAGGAAAACGGATATGTCAAGGAGCGTCTTGGTGCAACAGTTGACCGTATAGGCACGGATGCTCTTGAAGCGGCAATTGCGACGGATGATCTGATCACAAGAAAAGATGACATTTTGGCAAAGCCTCTGCTTGAAAGACAATAAATATTTCTTTGCTTCCTCCGACGCAATTTTCGAGGGCTGACGAGTCATTTTCGTCAGCCCTCTTTGTATATCAAACAACGATCTTGCCTCTGTATGACCCAATACCTCCGATGTCGTGAACCTCCCGATATCCCTTGCTTTTCAGATAAGCTGCCGCGCGGGCGCTTCGTCCTCCGCTGAGGCAATGGACGTACAGAGGAGTGTTTTTATCCTTTATAACCGAATCCACTTTGTCGATCTCGTCAAGCGGAAGATTTCGGCTATCTTCGATATGTCCGCTTGCGTATTCCTCTCTCGTTCTGACGTCGAGAAGAATTGCGTTTTTACTTTCACGGAAGCTTCGGACTCCCTCGTTAATATCCTTACGTGCGAATATATTAAAAATACTCATTTTGTATCCTCCTTGTGCTTTGATTACGGCTTTATTGTAACACGAAAGCGTGACTTCTTCCGTGACTTTTGTCACAAGCTGCTTTATATTGATATATGGCACAAAATATGATATAATATTCTTGTAATACGCTTGAGTGACAAAAGTCACAGCGGACACGAAAAAGGTATGGTAAAATATACTCACAGAAAGAAAAACGGAGGTAAGCTTATGAAGACCTTGATCATAGGAGGCGTGGCAGGCGGTGCATCCTGCGCGGCGAGACTTAGAAGGCTTAACGAGAAAGCCGAGATCGTTATTTTGGAACGCGGAGAGTTCATCTCCTTTGCTAACTGCGGACTTCCTTATTATATCGGTGGTGAGATCACAGAGAAGTCAAATCTTACTCTGCAAACACCCGAGAGCTTCAAGGCTCGTTTCAATATTGACGTTCGCATATTCAGCGAGGCGATTGCCATTGACACAAAAAACAAGACCGTTACGGTCAGAGATCTGAAGACCGGTGAGGAATACACCGAGGAATATGACAGCTTGGTTCTTTCTCCGGGTGCTTCTCCTATTCGTCCGAGGATCGACGGAATCGACAGCGATAAGGTATTTACTCTGCGCAACATTCCCGACACGATGAAGATAAAGCAGTATATAGAGAAAAGCCGTCCGAGATCGGCGGTGGTTGTCGGCGGCGGATATATTGGCGTGGAGATGGCTGAAAATCTTGCCAACGCAGGACTTGACGTGACCATCGTGGAGCTGTCCGACCATCTTATCGCTCCCCTTGATTTCGATATGGCGGCAGACGTTCACAGATATATCAAGTCGAAAGGCATTAAGCTCGCCCTTGGCAACGGTGTGGTTGCTCTTAAAGATAGTGACAACGGCTTGACCGTGGAGTTGAACAGAGGCATCATTGATACGGATATGGTTCTTCTGTCCGTAGGCGTGCGCCCTGATACCGCTTTTATCAAGTCAGCCGGGATTGAAACAAACGAACGCGGCAGTATCATTGTGAATGAGAAAATGCAGACGAGTGCTCCCGACGTGTACGCTGTGGGCGATGCTGTGGCGGTCAAGAATTTCGTAACGGGTGAGCTGTCCTTCATTCCGCTTGCAGGTCCGGCAAACAAGCAAGGACGCATCGCGGCGGATAATATCTGCGGTATCCCCTCGAAATATAAGGGCACGCAAGGCTCGTCGGTGCTGAAGCTCTTTGATATGACGGTCGCCACCACGGGTCTGAACGAAAAAAGCGCGGCTGCCGCAGGCTACGATTATGACAAGACCTACACCTATTCCGCATCCCACGCATCCTATTATCCGGGGGCGTCCATGATGTCGGTCAAGGTGCTGTGGGATAAGGCTACGCAAAAAATCCTCGGCGCGCAGATCGTGGGCTTTGACGGTGTTGATAAGCGTATGGACGTGATCGCCACCGCCATGCGGCTCGGCGCGAAAGTGACCGACCTTGCAGAACTCGAGCTTTGCTATGCGCCGCCCTTCGGCTCTGCCAAAGATCCCGTGAATATGGTGGGATTTGTTGCTGAAAACGTCATTACGGGCAAGATCGGGCAGTTCTTCTGGCACGACGTGGAGAAGCTCCCACGCGACGGAAGCGTGACGCTGCTTGACACACGAACCAATACCGAGGTCGCACGCGGAAGAATCGACGGATTTATGCACATTCCGCTTGACTCGTTGCGCGAGCGCATCGACGAGATCCCTACAGGCAAGCCCGTGTACGTGCATTGTCACAGCGGACTGCGCTCTTATATCGCTTGCCGCATCCTTGCAGGTTTTGGCTTTGAGTGTTACAATCTCGCAGGCGGATGGCGCCTCTATGAGTCGGTCATAAACGAAAGAACGGTGCCCGAATATGTCTGCACCGAATGCAAATAGCGGGCAGTACCCGCCGCCAATCACTCGCCTTTCAAGCATTTTGAATATATGAAGCAACAGCAACGGCGAGGGTGTTTATTTCAATTTCTTAAAAAACAAGGAGGTATATCTTATGTCAGTACAAAAACTGAATCAAAATAATTTTAATAACGCAATCGCAAACGGCACGGCTCTCGTGGATTTCTACGCCGATTGGTGCGGACCTTGCCGTATGGTTTCTCCCATCGTAGACGAGATCGCCGAGGAAAGAAGCGATATTACCGTTGGCAAGGTAAACGTAGACGACGAAAACGCCCTTGCTATGAAATATGGCGTGATGAGTATTCCCACGCTGATCGTCTTTAAGGACGGAAAGGAGGCGGCAAGAATTGCCGGAGCAAGACCCAAAGCCGCCATTCTTGCGGAGCTTGTGTGATGAAGCGCATTTTCATTGCCGTATCGGTTGTGCTGATGCTCATTTCTCTGCTTGTGGGGTGCAACGATGGTAATAATAAAAACGTCTACGAGCAGATCACTCCTGCCGAGGCAAAGGCACTTATGGATAGTGAGGACGGATACATTATTCTCGACGTGCGAACACCCGAGGAGTTTGCCGAGAGACATATTGAAGGAGCTATTCTCATTCCGGATTATGAGATCGGAGAGAAAGCAGAAAGCATATTAACCGACAAGGAGCAGTTGATCCTTGTCTACTGCCGAAGCGGTAGGAGAAGCAAAAACGCCGCAAATGAGCTTGCGGCGTTAGGCTACACGAATATTAAGGAGTTCGGCGGTATCAATGATTGGAAGTACGGAACTGTAACAGAATAATCGCATATATGACAAAAGCCACGGCTCGCTTGAACCGTGGCTTTGATCTTTAGTATGCAAGATTTTGGAGCTTCTTTTTATCCTTGATCACAATACCTTTTCTCGTGACCTCAATGAGTCCGTCAGATGCGATGTGCTTTAACATTCTCGTAACCACCTCACGGGCTGTTCCGAGGTGTCGAGCGATCATTTCGTGCGTAAGCGTGACGGTATCCGTCCCGTTTGCCTGCGTTTCTTCAAGAAGAAAGATGGCAAGACGCTTATCCATACTCATAAATACGACCTGTTGCATGATCCACATCACGTCCGAGAAGCGACCGACGGCAGTTTCAAGAGCGTAATTCTTCACTTCAAGATAGCGAGAGCTAACGTCTCCGAAAGCCGCGCTACTGATGCGGTAGCAATCGCTCGGAGCTTCGGCATCCACATATACGTCAAAGGTGATACTATTCAATACGCACGAAGCGGATAACATACAGATATCGCCGGACACAAGGCGGTAGAGCGTGATCTCCTTACCGTTCTCCGAGAGCATATACAGGCGCAATCTGCCCGAGCGCACGATAAAAAGCCCCGAGCAACCCATATTGTCGTGAACGGGCTGTTCCTTGTCAAAGTGTTCCTCTGCGGTATTCTCACATAGATAGTTTTTATCTTCTTCCTTTAGTGCTTTCCAGAACGGAAAGTATTGTTCATAGAAGGCGTATAAAGACATAATATCTCCGTCCTTTCGTGGTTTTATTTATATCATTATACCATATTTTTGTGAACTTTTCAACCGATTTGGCTTTTCTTTGCTTCCTCCGATGCAATTTTCGAGGGCTGACCGCTTCGGTCAGCCCTCTTTGTTATGCGTTCTTCGCTTGTTTTTTTATCTCAGCGATTTCCGATTTCATGGTTTTTATCAGCTCAGCAAGCTTTTCCTCACATTCCTCTCGTGTCTTGGCATAGACATTCTTGGATATGCGTTTACCGTTGACTCTCGGTGTGAACCGCCCCTCGTACAGGTGGTCGTTTATCATGGTGACGCATCCCGTGCCACTCTTGCGTATCTTGCCCTTGTAGGGCTCAAATCCCTTCTCAGGCGTGGCTTTCGTGGGGGTGGGTTCACTTGCCTTGGGCGGTTCCGGTTCGGGCATCTGTGCGTCTGTACCGCCGATTTCTCGGTCGATCCTCACGGCTGCTTGCTGTTGCATGGTGTCGGTGATATGGCTGTAGATGTTGAGTGTGGTCTCGGCGCTGATGTGTCCTATCATGGCGGAGAGTGTCTTGATATCCATGCCATTTTCAAGCGCCATGGTAGCGAAGGTGTGGCGCAGATCGTGGAAGCGGATCTTCTTGCACCCCGCTCGCTTCAGTATCTTTTGGAACTTGCCGTATATCGAGTCGGGATTTCTCGGCTCACCTTCCTTGACGGGTGATGGGAACACCCACTCGCAGGTAGCTGTTTTCTTATGCACCGCAAGGATATCCAGCATATCGTGTGGCAGAATGAGCGTTCGTATCGAGGACTTTGTCTTGGGCTTTGTGATCTGGGTCTGTGCGCCTTTCTTGACTACCTGCCGTCTGATGTGGAGCTCGCCTGTAGCGAAGTTGACGTCCTTCCACTGAAGTCCGAGTATCTCCCCTCGGCGCATACCCGTGGTCAGCTCGAGAAGGAAGAATTCATAGTATCCTTCCTCGTTTGCTTGTATTAGAAACCGCCTGATCTCGTCCTGTGTCAGCACCTGCATCTCCTTTGCTTTCTTCGGAGGCAGTCGGCAACCAATGGCAGGATTGACGGTTATCAAGCCCTCGGTCAACGCCTTCTCCAGGGCTGTTCTGCAAGTGGTATGGCAGGAGCGCACCATTCTGTCGGACAAGCCCTCGCCGTAAAACTCTGTGAGTCTGCGCCTGCCACCCTTCTTCAGCCGTGCGTAGAACTGTTGCAGGTCGTTCTGCGTGAGCTTGTTCATCGGAATTTTGCCGATTTCGGGGATGATGTGGTTGTAGATGCGGTTCTCGTAGCACTCTTGCGTTGTCTGTCTGATCTTGGGCTTGGAGAAGTTCTGATACCAGAAATCCATCCAATCGCCGAATGGCATATCGGGCTTGATCTTCTCGCTCCGTCTGCCGTGTTCCTCGCGGAGCTGTTTGAGCCGGTCCTCACACTCCGCTTTCGTTTTTGCGGTTACGCTTTTTGTCTTGGCGTAGCCGTTTTCTTTATACCCTACGACGAGTCTGCCTTCCCATCTGCCGTCATGGCGCTGAAAGACCGAGCCGTCACCGTATTTTCTCTTTGCCATTGCTTACTCCTTTATCATAATTTTTTGCATCATACTACCCACCACGGCGGATGCGCTTTTCTGCATATCGCTGGTCACGTGGGTGTAGGTGTCCAGCGTAAAGCTTGCATTTGTGTGACCAAGGATGCCCGCCAAGGTCTTGGGATCCACACCGCCCTGCGTGGCGTGGGTTGCGAAGGTGTGTCTCAGGTCGTGGAAGCGTATCAGCGGAAGCTCCGCGTTTTTGAGGATCACCTTCAGCTTGCGGTAGGCGCTGGCGGGGCTGATGGGCTGTTCGGGGTGCTGAAAGTGTGGGAACACCCACTCGGTGATCGCCGTCTGCTTTTTGCTTTTGAGCAGTTCTGCCACGCTGGGCGGCATCTGAATACAGCGGACACCGGTTTCGGTCTTGGTCTCGCCGATGCTGACACCGCCGCCCTTTTTGACCGACACCGACCGTTTGACTTGGAGCTTGTTTTCCTCGAAGTTGATGTCCTGCCACTTCAGCCCGCAGATCTCGCCTCGGCGGAGTCCTGTCATGACCTCCACGTAGAAGAAGTCACACCAGT